>Ga0207664_10000026_pt1 | contig 194571 bp, 186 predicted proteins | sample LARL83metaG_FD_184349 | JGI IMG/M metagenome (GOLD analysis project Ga0207664, IMG submission 184349) | Corn, switchgrass and miscanthus rhizosphere microbial communities from Kellogg Biological Station, Michigan, USA - LAR L8-3 metaG... | ecosystem: Host-associated > Plants > Roots >...
CGTGGGCCAGTTCCTGGCAGGGATGGGTGATCGTCTCCATGTTGATCACCGGCACGGTGGCGTACTGCGCGAACGCCTTGATCACGGTGTCCTGGCGATCCACCGCCCAGTCCTGGAATTTCGGGAAGGCGCGCACCGCGATCAGGTCCACGTAACGCGACAGCACCCGCGCCACCTCGGCGATGTGCTCCTCGGTATCGCCGTCCATCACGCTGCCCACCTCGAACTCGATCGGCCACGCGTCCTTACCCGGCGCCAGCACGATGGCGTGGCCACCCAGCTGGAACGCACCCAGCTCGAAGCTGGTGCGGGTGCGCATCGAAGGGTTGAAGAACAGCAGCGCGATGGATTTGCCGGCCAGTTGCTGGCCGCGCGGCGAACGCTTGAACGCGGCAGCCTGCTCCAGCAGCGCGTCGATCTCGGCGCGGCTGTAATCCTGGGTGGTGATGAAATGCTTGATGGTCATGGGCCAACTCCAAATCCAAAACACAAAAAACCCGGCGCAGAGGCCGGGTTTTGTCGTCGATGCACATGAAACGCGTGCGACTGCCTACCCGGCCGAATATCCATCCAGCGGTCGGCGCGCACGCGACGTCATGCCAGCAGCCGCGCGGGCGCTGGTCAGTACGGTGGCGGTATAGACGGCTGTGGACATGCGGATACCAAGTGACGAGTGCGCATGATGGCGGCAATTTCGCTGCCATGCAACAAAAAAATCGGATCCCGGAAAAAGATCGCCGCCAACGGGTGGCGGCGACGGTCATGCGGGCGAATCAGTCGGCGGGATCGACCCGCACGCGCACGCGCAGGCGCTCGCCCGGATCGTAGTTCAGGCGCGACGTGTAGACCTCGCCGCGATAGCGGTATTCCACGTCGTAGCCGATGATCCGGCGCTGCTCGCTGATCGAGCTGACCTCGCGACACTGGGTCTGGGTGGTTTCGTACTCGCCACCGCGACCGGCCGCCCGGTTGCCCACCGCGCCGCCTGCCACGGCGCCGACCACGGTCGCCGCCTTGCGCCCGTCGCCCTTGCCCACGGTGTTGCCCAGCACGCCGCCGATCACGGCGCCCAGCACCGTGCCGGCCGTGCTGTTGCCACCCTCGCGGCGCACCACCGGCTGCTCGTAGCACTCCTGCCGCGGCACTTCGGTGCGGGTGACGCCCTGCACCGGGTCCGCGCGCAGCACGTCGGCCCAGCCGTAGTGGGCATTGTCATCGGCATTGGCGTAGCGCGCATCCTGCGCATGGACGCCGGTAGCCATCACGGCAAGTACCAGTGCGGAAAGCCACAACTTGGTCATCACGACCTCCCAATCTCGGAACCACAGGCGCGTTTGCACGCGTACTGGCAGCATTCCAGCAAATTCACGCTGAATACACGCTTAGAACCCGCTCCCGGCGGGGCTTGCGCGACTCGGCCACTTACACCTTGTTAAGATGCCGGGCTGGCCGCGCCCCGCCCTGCGTGGCCCCACGTTGCGGATTCCACCGATGCCGATATCGCTCTACAACAGCCTGACCCGCCGCACCGAGCCATTCACCCCGCTCGATCCCGAGCGCGTGACGATGTACCTGTGCGGCCCCACCGTCTACAACTACGTGCATATCGGCAATGCGCGCGGACCGGTGGTGTTCGACGTGCTGGTGCGCCTGCTGCGCCGGCATTACCCGCAGGTGCTGTACGCCCGCAACATCACCGACGTCGACGACAAGATCAACACCGCCGCGCAGCAGCAGGGCGTGCCGATCGGCGCGATCACCGAGCGCTTCGCGCAGGCGTACCGCGAGGACATGGCCGGACTCGGCGTGGCGCCGCCGGACGTCGAGCCGCACGCGACCACCCACATCGGCCCGATCGTCGCGATGATCGAGAGCCTGCTGGACGGCGGCCATGCCTACACCGCCGAAGGCCACGTGCTGTTCGACGTCGGCTCGTTCCCGGCCTACGGCGAGCTGTCCGGCCGCGATCCCGAGGAGCTGATCGCCGGCGCCCGCGTCGAGGTGGCCCCGTACAAGCGCAACGCCGGCGATTTCGTGCTGTGGAAGCCGTCCACGCCGGAACTGCCCGGCTGGGACAGCCCGTGGGGCCGCGGCCGCCCGGGCTGGCACATCGAGTGCTCGGCGATGAGCGCGGCGCACCTGGGCGACACCATCGACATCCACGCCGGCGGCGTGGACCTGCTGTTCCCGCATCACGAGAACGAGATCGCCCAGTCCACCTGCGCGCACGGCGGCAAGGTGTTCGCGCGCTGGTGGATGCACAACGGCATGCTCACCTTCGACGGCCGCAAGATGTCCAAGTCGCTGGGCAACGTGCTGCTGGTGCACGAGTTGCTGCAGCTGCATCCGCCGGAGGCATTGCGCCTGCGCCTGCTGAGCGGCCACTACCGGCAGCCGCTGGACTGGTCCGAGGCGGCTATCGCCCAGGCGGCCAGCACGCTGGACGGCTGGTATCGCGTGCTGCGCGACCTGGCCGGGGTGGAACTGCCGGCCGGCGGATTGCCGGTGCCGGAACGCATCGAGGCGGCCCTGTGCGACGACCTCAACACGCCGCAGGCGCTGGCCGAGCTGTCCGTGCTGGCCGACGCGGCGCGCCAGTCCGGCAGCGCCGGGGCGAAAGCCGCCCTGCTCGGCGGCGGCGCCCTGCTCGGCCTGCTGCAGCAGGATGCGGAAGCCTGGTTCAGGCGCGGCGAGAGCACGGTCGACGCGGCGCACATCGAGGATCTGCTGCAACAGCGCCAGGCGGCCCGCGCCGCCCGCGATTTCGCGCGTGCCGACGCGATCCGCGACGAGCTGGCGGCCATGAACATCGCGATCGAGGACAGTGCCCAGGGCACGCGCTGGAGTGTGGCGAAGGGCTGAGCGACGCCTGCGTACATTCGTGAATTCAGCTTGTTCGCGCGATAATGTCCGCATGAACGCCATTGCCGCCACCAGCGCCGAGCAGGCCCAGCAGGAGATCGCCGAGGAATTCGCCTTCTTCGGCGACTGGACCGAGCGCTACCAGTACCTGATCGATCTCGGCAAGCAGCTGCCTGCCTTTCCCGAGGCGTGGAAGACGGAGGAGCATCGCGTGCACGGTTGCCAGTCGATGGTGTGGCTGGTGCCCAGCGGCAATGCGTCGAAGATGCACTTCGAGGCGGTCAGCGATTCGGCAATCGTGTCCGGCCTGATCGCCCTGGTGTTGCGAGTCTATTCCGACCGTCCGGCCGCGGAGATCGTCGCCACCGAGCCCACCTTCATCGGCACGATCGGCCTGGCCAAGCATCTCTCGCCCACGCGCTCGAACGGGCTGGCGGCGATGCTGGCGAAGCTGAAGGGCTACGCGGCGCAGGCAACGAAGAACGAGGAGTGAGGGAAGAGGAGTGAGCAGTGAGAGAAGGCAACGGCATGTTGCGGTCCGGCTTTCCTCTCACTGCTCACTCCTCTTCCCTCACTCCTGAAAAAAAGCCCCGCATCGAGCGGGGCTTTTTTTCGTGACGCGGGCAGCGGAGGCTTAATCCCCCATCTGCTTCTGCAGGTGCTCGCGGCGTTCCTGCGCATCCAGCGACAGCGTCGCGATCGGACGCGCGTCGAGGCGGTCGATGCCGATCTCCTCGTCAGTCTCCTCGCAGAAGCCGTAGCTGCCTTCCTCGATCCGGCGCAGCGCCTTGTCGATCTTCGAGATCAGCTTGCGGTAACGGTCGCGGGTACGAAGCTCCAGCGAGTTTTCGGTCTCGCGGGTGGCACGCTCGGCTTCGTCGCCGACGTCACGCACTTCCTCGCGCAGGTTGTCCATGGTCTGGCGGGATTCTTCCACCAGCTGATCGCGCCAGTCGCGCAGCTTGTTGCGGAAGTAGGCCAGATGCATGGGGTTCATGTACTCCTCGTTCGGCGAGGGGTGATAACCCTTGGGCAACGTGATGTTGCTGGTGGAAGGTAACGCGTATCGCCCGTCTTCGCGGGTGATGCCGTTATCGAGTTTTTTTGAAGCAAGTCTATTCATTGAGGACGACGAGTTTTTCTGATTTTTGTGGGAAGAGGCATGATGCGCGGCGGCTGGGGCTGCACGCGGTGTCACCATGGCGGTTGCACTCGCCACCTTGCCCTTGAACAGGGTGCTGGCGGGTGCCGGGGATGCGCTTTTGACAACCGCTGCCGCCGGTGCCGGCTTGGCAACGGGTTTCGCGGTCGGCTTGGTGGCCGGCTTGGCCGCCGGTTTCGCGGCATGCTTGGCCACGGGTTTGGCCGGCGGCGATTTCCTGGCGACTACCTTGTTCACCGGTTTCGCTGTCGGTTTCCGGGCTGCGGCAGCCTTGGGCTTGGTGTTCTTGGCGACGACCTTCTTGACGGCGACCTTTTTCGGCGCCGGCTTCTTCGCAACGGCCTTCTTGACCGCCACTTTTTTCACGGCCACCTTCTTCGCGACAGGCTTCTTCGCCGGGCTGGCCTTCTTCGCTGGCGATTTGGCGGCGACTTTCTTGACCGCAGGCTTGGCGACCGGTTTCCTGGCAGCGGCCGGCTTGGCCGCGACTTTCTTCGCCACACTCTTGCTGGCCGCGCTACGGCCGGTCTTTGCAGGTGCCTTGCTGGCGCTCTTCACGGTCCGCGCCTTGCCTCCAGCTGTCTTCGACTTGCCGGCCTTGACGTCAGCCGAAGTCTTGCCCTTCTGCGCCTTGGCAGCGGTCGAATTACGCGTTGTTTTCGCCATATCCCTTCACCGTTTTTGGCCTTGGCGGCCGGGTGTTATAGCCCAAGTGTCCTACACCAGCAAGCTTGCTTCTGGAATACTTGTACCACTACCTGTCGCAAGCCGCTCCGGCACCGTGAATGTCCTTACCCGATTGATACTGTGGATGCTGCGTTTGTACAAGCGCTGGCTCAGTCCCCTGCTTGGCCCGCGTTGCCGCTTCCACCCCACTTGCTCCGATTATGCACGGATTGCGATCACCCGCTTCGGTCCGTGGCGCGGCAGCCTGCTGACCGGTTGGCGGCTGCTACGCTGCCAGCCATTGTGCACGGGTGGCCACGATCCGGTGCCCGAGCACTTCCATTTTTCCCGCTGCCGCTCCCGGGAAGATTCCCCTGACGTCCACTGACTGTCCGGGAATGCCGAACTCGTCGACGCAAGGTCCTCGCCTCCACGCCAACTCCGCGTGAAGCACGACGGCATCGAGGCGATCGCCGGCTTCCGACAGACGGCAGCGGCGGACGATGTCCACACCCTACGAAGCGGGCGTCACGGCGTGGAACCGTAACCGCCTTCCACGCCCTTGCTGGCGTACGCCACTGCATCATGCGGATGCAGGCTTTCCTGGTGCTCGACGCGGATGTGGAAGTCGCTCAGTGCGGCGTCGGTGTCGAGCGCCTTCTGGATGCGCCGGGCGGCATCCTCGCAGAACATCAGGTTGCCGCCGTTGGCCAGCGCGAAGGCCTGTTCGTCCTCGCGCTTCACCGCGGTCTGCACCGGCGTGCCGAGCGCATGCTCGACGCGATCGATCAGGTCGATCAGGTGGAAGCCCGCACCGGTCGCCGTGCGGATGCGCAGGCGCGCCACGCTGCGCTGAGCGTGCGGGGTGGCGACGATGCCACGCTCGCTGCCGAGCCAGGCCAGCACCGCGGCGTGGTCGAGCGGCCCGGTAGCGTCGAAGTCGCTGGCGAACTGGTCCTGGATCAACTGGCGCGACAGCGCGGCCGAGGCCGGACAGGTCGAGGAGTAGACCACTTCGGTGCCGAACTCCAGCAGGAACTCGTCGCCGGTGAGGCTGGCCTCGATGCATACCGGGTACGCACGCCAGCCGCTGTTGGCGCTTTTCAGGGCCGGGCGGCGCACCAGGTGCTCGAACTGGATGCTGAGGCAGGCGCGGTCGGACAGGTCCTTGTGCGAGTCGAGGAAACCGCGCAGCAGCGCGTGCAGCATGTCGGCACTCAGCGTCTGCGTGCTCAGCGCCTGCTCGACCTGCAGGTACAGCCGCGACATGTGGATGCCGCGCTTGTCCGGCCGGTTCAGGTTGACGAAGGCGCCGACCCGGGCACTGGCGCGCTGCACCTGGCCGTCGCCGGCATCGAACAGCACCGGCACCTGGATGTCGGCCATGCCGACCCAGTCCAGCGCGCCGGCAAGATGCGGTTGCGCATGCACGGCGACATCGGGCAGCAGGCGGGCGGTATTTTCCTGGTTCGGCATGGTGGGGGTCCTGACAGCGGCGAACAGGTCGCCGCGAAGCAAGCAATCTTGGGGCAAGCAGGCCGCCGCGCAATAGTGGTGTGACGGAAACACTGCGTCTTGGGTCGTTTTACGCCACGTACCGGCGCCACGCACGCGCGGCCTGCCACGCCTGCAGCGAGGTCGCCAGCCCGGTGCGCGACTGGCCGGCCTGCAATACCGCCAGCGCATCGTCGGCCCGCGCCGCGCGTTGCGCCAGCTTGTTCGCGTGGCGCGATTCCAGCGCGCGAAACACGCTGAGCGGCCCGGCCAGCGTGGCCGACTCCGCCCAGCTGGCCAGCAGGTCGTCCAGTTGCGCCTTGACCGCCTGCTGCCGCGCCGCGCCATGGCTGCGCAATTGCACGCGGCTCAGGCCATGCCGCGCCAGCCGCGCCATCGGCAGCGGCAGGCGGTCGCGTTCGGCATCCTGCTCCAGCCGCAGCAGCGCATACAGCAGGTGATTCAGCACGGCGACCCGCGACGCCCGCACCGGTGACGCCTCGGCGCCATACCACCAGGCGGTTTCCAGCGCGGCCAGCGCGCCATGCAGCGGCATCGCCGCCTCGATCTGGGCGGCGAAATCCGCGGCGGTGCCCTGTTCCAGCTGCGCCATGGCCGCCAGCACCGGGGCCAGCCACAGGTTGCTGGCGATGGCATGCGCGCGTTCGTCGTCGAACAATACCTGGGTCAGCGGGTGGCGGCCGCCGCTGGCCGGCGCACCGGCCAGTTCCTCGGCCCACCAGTTGAGCTTGGCCGTGGCCACCTGCGGCTCGCGGATGCCGTAGGCGGCGCCGAGCAGTTCCTGCTCCAGCGCGGCCAGCGCGACGTGGCCGGGATAGCGCCGGCCATCGACGAACACCAGTGCGACGCGCTGCTGCGGTTGCACTGCCAGCCACTTGTCGATGAAGCCTTGCAGCACGGCGTTTTGTTCGATCAGCTCGATCATGCCGTGACCGGCTGCAGCTGCAGCAGTTCGGCCAGTTCGGCCGGATGATCCAGTACCTTGTCGGCGCCCCACGTCTGCGGATCGCCGCCATCGAGATAGCCCCAACTCACCGCCACCGTGTACAGGCCGGCGGCGGCGCCGGCCTGTACGTCGCGGCGGTCGTCGCCGACGAACAGGCTTTGCGCGGGCGCCACGCCGGCGCGTTCGCAGGCCAGCAGCACCGGTGCCGGGTCGGGCTTCTTCACCGCCAGCGTATCGCCGGAAACCACCGCGCTGGCGCGCTGCGCCCAACCGATGCGGGCGACCAGTTCGTCGGTGAGAAAAGCGGCCTTGTTGGTGACGATGCCCCAGCGCAGTCCGTGCGCCTCGATCCGCGCCAGCAGCTCGTCGACGCCGTCGAACGCGCGCGTCTGCTGTGCCATCACGTCCTGGTACAGCTGCAGGTAGCGCGGCACCAGCGCTTCCAGCGCAGCTTCGCCGCGATCGGCAAACGCGCAGCGCAGCACGGCACGCGCGCCGCGCGAGACCACCTCGCGCACCGGCGCGTACGGCGGCGGCGGCACACCCTGTTCCGCGCACTGCGCCAGCAAGGCGGCGTACAGATCGGGAGCGCTGTCGAGCAAGGTGCCGTCCAGGTCGAACAGCACGCCCTGGATGTTTTCGGGCAAGGGCTTCATGCCGGCTTGCGTGCGCTGAGCACGTAATTGACCGCGGTGATCCGGCTCAGCCAGGCCTTGCGGTTGAGTGGATTGTAGGCGAGCCCCGAGACGTCCTCCAGCTCCAGCCCCGCGTGGCGCAGCAGGCGGCTCAGCTCGGACGGCTTCAGGAACTGCGCATAGTGATGGGTGCCGCGCGGCAGCATGCGCATCACGTATTCGGCGCCCACGATCGCCGCGCCGAACGCGGCCGGCGTGCGGTTGATGGTGGACATGAACAGCCGCGCACCCGGCTTCAGCATCGCGGCCAGGTCGTTCACCAGCGCCTCCGGGTCGGGCACGTGCTCGATCAGCTCCATGCAGCACACCGCGTCGAAACTTTCCGACTCGGCGGCGGCCAGCGCGGCCGAGGACTGCACGCGGTAGTCGACGCTGAGACCGGACTCGTGCAGGTGCAGCTTCGCCACATCGATCACCTTGCCGCCCAGGTCGATGCCGGTAACCTTCGCCCCGGCGCGCGCCAGCGTCTCGCTGAGCAGGCCGCCGCCGCAGCCGACGTCGGCGACCTTCGCCCCGCGCAGGTCGGTGCGCGCGGCGATATAGGCGGCGCGCACCGGGTTGAGGTCGTGCAGCGGGCGCGATTCGCCATCGGGATCCCACCAGCGCGCCGCCAGGCTGTCGAAACGGGCGATTTCCTCGGGGCTGACGTTGGCGGCGATCATGTTCGAGTCCATGGTGAGTACATGAGTTTATTGAAAAGTGCGGCCATGGATGGTCGCTTCTTGATCTTTGCGTTCATGGAGGAACGCAGAAGTTAAGACGCTTGCCACTCGTATACCGTGATATCCCAGCCGCCGCTGACGTGGGCCGGGTCGTTTTGCACGATCGCGGTCGCCTCGGCGAAGTCGGCCGCGCGCAGCAGGTAGGCGCCGCCGGACTTGTCGCTGAAGCCGCCGGACAATTCCACCCGGCCTTCTTCACGCAAGCCGTCCAGGAACGCCAGATGCAGCGGCACTACCGCCGGGTCGAGGTGCGGCCGGCGGATCAGCAGGATCAGGTAACGGTTCATCGAAGACTCCGGTTCAGGCCGAGGCGATGCGTTCGCGCCAGGCGTGCGTCCGCTCCAGGATCGCAGCGACGTCCATGCCGACCAGCTCGCGCCCGGCCAGCTTGCGCCGGCCGGCGATCCACACGTCGCTGACCTGGTGGCGGCCGGTAGCGTAGACCAGCTGCGAGATGACGTGGAACATCGGCTGGGTCTCCAGCTCGCTCAATCGCACGGCGGCGAAGTCGGCCTGCTTGCCGACCTCGAGCGAGCCGATCTTCGCTTCCAGTCCGACCGCCTTCGCGCCATTGAGCGTGGCCGCGCGCAGCGCGAACGCGGCGTCGAAGGCTGCCGCGTCGCCGGCAACCGCCTTGGCCAGCAGCGCGGCGGTGCGCATCTCGCCGAACATGTCCAGGTCGTTGTTCGAGGCGCAGCCGTCGGTGCCCAGCGCCACGTTGACGCCGGCCAGGCGCAGCTTCTCCGCCGGGCAGAAGCCGGAGGCCAGCTTCAGGTTGGATTCCGGGCAATGCACCACCGACACGCCGGCGGCGGCGCACGCGGCGATCTCGCCGTCGGTCAGCTGAGTCATGTGCACGGCGATCAGGCGGTCGTTGACCAGACCCAGCTTCTGCAGACGCTGGAACGGGCGCAGGCCGCTCTTGGCCTTTTCGTCCTCGACCTCATGCGCGGTCTCGTGCGTGTGCAGGTGCACCGGGATGTCGAGCTGGTCGGACAGCACGCGAATGCGCTCAAAGCTCTCGTCCGACACGGTGTACGGCGCGTGCGGCGCGAACGCGGTGCTGACCAGGTTGTCGCTGCGGAAGCTGTCATGCACTTCGCTGGCGCGCTCGAAGTACTCGTCCTGGCTTTTCGCCCACGCGGTGGGGAACTCGATCACCGGCAGGCCGACCACCGCGCGGAAACCCAGCTTGCGGTAGGTGGCGCCGATCACATCGGGGAAGAAGTAGTTCTCGTTGGCGCAGGTGGTGCCGCCGCGCAGCATCTCGGCCACCGCCAGCTCGACGCCGTCGCGCACGAACTCGGCGCCCATCACCTTCGCCTCGGCCGGCCAGATGTGCTGCTGCAGCCACACCATCAGCGGCAGGTCGTCGGCGAGACCGCGCAGCAGGGTCATCGGGTTGTGCGTGTGGCTGTTGACCAGGCCGGGGATCAGCGCGTGTTCGCCCAGTTCGACGCGCTCGCGCGGTGCATAGGCGAGCCGCGCGTCGGCGATCGGCAGCAGCGCCACGATGCGCTCGTCCTGCACCACCACCGCGTGGTTTTCCAGCACCACCGCATGCGGCTCGACCGGCACGACCCAGCGGGCTTCGATCATCAGGTCGACGGGCTGTGGAGGCATCTGGCTCATCGCTCACTCACTCTGCATAAGGATGGATACGAGATGGGGCGGCACACCTTGCGGCGCCCGCCCCATGTTCGTCATCCCTGCTTCAGCAGGGACGGCACGCCGGCAAGGACGTGAGGTTCGCTCACGCGCCGGCACGTCACTTCACGCGGCTGTCGTACTCGCCAGTGCGGGTGTCGACCTTGATGACTTCGTCCTGATTGACGAACAGCGGCACGCGCACCACGGCACCGGTCTCCAGCGTGGCCGGCTTGCCGCCGCCGCCCGAGGTATCGCCGCGCACGCCCGGATCGGTCTCGGTGATCTTCAGCTCGACGAACTTCGGCGGCTGCACGGCAACGATGCTGCCGTTGAACAGCGTGACCACGCATTCTTCCTCGCCCTTGAGCCACTTCCACGCGTCACCCATCGCGGCCAGCGTCGCCGGCACCATCTCGAAGGTTTCCATGTTCATGAAGTGCCACAACCGATCCTTGCCGAGACCATCGATGAAGGAAAGCTGCATGTCGGTATCGGTGACATCCGCTTCTTCGAAGGAATCGCTGGACTTGAGCGTCTGCTCGGTGGTGCGGCCGTCCTTCAGGTTGCGAATGCGAATGCGGGTGAACGCCTGGCCCTTGCCCGGCTTGACGAAGTCCGCTTCGGTGATGACCCAGGGGTCACCGTTATGAAGGATCTTCTTGCCCGTTTTGACGTCATTGAGGCCAAGGGTCGCCATGCGTTAGTGCTCCGGAGTCAATTTTGCCCAATGGGCGGCTAAAATGGGTGTCTGTCACGGGCTTTGCCGCCCGCTCCAAGGCCCGCCATGATAACCGCAAGCCCCCATGCCCGCCTATCGTCGCCCGCACCCGGCTGGCGCGAATTGTGGCGGGACGCCATCACCGATCCCGTGGAACTGCTGCAGGCCGTGGGCCTGGGCGGTCGTGCCGACCTGCTGCCGCCGGACGACGCCGGCTTCGCCCTGCGCGTTCCCCGCGGATTCGTGGCGCGCATGCGCCGCAACGACCCGTTCGACCCGTTGCTGCTGCAGGTGCTCCCGCAGCTGGCCGAGCACAACCAGGCCGAGGGTTTCACGCTCGACGCGGTCGGCGACATGGCCTCGAAGGCCGGGCATGGCGTCCTGCACAAGTACGACGGCCGTGCCCTGCTGATTGCCAGCGGCAGCTGCGCGATCAACTGCCGCTACTGCTTCCGTAGGCACTTCCCCTACGGCGAGGAAATCGCCGCCGCGTCGCAGTGGCACGAGGCGCTGGCCCACGTGAAGGCGGATCCCTCGATCCGCGAACTGATCCTGTCCGGCGGGGACCCACTGGCACTGGCCACGCACAAGCTGGAGGAACTGACCCGCAGCCTGGCCGACCTGCCGCACGTCATCCGCCTGCGCATCCACAGCCGCCTGCCGGTGGTGCTGCCGGAGCGCGTCGACGACGCCTTCATCGGCTGGCTGGCCGCCGTGCCGCTGCAGAAGGTGGTCGTGTTGCATGCGAACCATGCCAACGAACTGGACGCCAGCGTCGACGCCGCCTGCGCCCGCCTGCGCGCGGCCGGCGCCACCGTGCTCAACCAGTCGGTGCTGCTGCGCGGGATCAACGACGACGCCGACACCTTGGCCGAGCTGTCCGAACGGCTGTTCGCCGCCGGCGTGCTGCCGTACTACCTGCACCAGCTCGACCGCGTGCAGGGTGCCGCGCATTTCGAGGTCGACGACAAGCGTGCTCTGGCGTTGATGGAGGCACTGCGCGCCCGCCTGCCGGGCTATCTGGTGCCTCGGCTGGTGCGTGAGGTGGGCGGCGACGCCTCCAAGCGGCCGCTGTGAACCGGGCCGCGGTCACTGTTCCATGGTTTTTCCGCTGGCGGCTGCTGGCGGAATCCGTTACAAACACTGATCGCGGCTGATCGCATACCTCTCCTCCGTACCGCCAGCGATGATCAACGGACAGCGTCACGCCCCATGAAAAAAGATTACGTCATCAAGATCCTCTTCATCGAAAGTTCGCTGGAAGAGGCCGAGCAGATCATCAGCCTGCTGCGCAATACCGGCATTGCCGTGCGGCCGGCCCGTGCCACCAATGTGGAACAGATGCAGGCTGCGGTGAACGAGCTGGAACCGGACGTGGTGATGTTCGACCCGGCGATCACCAGCATCAGCCTGGAGGACGCCGTCAAGGTGCTCGATGCGTACGGCCGCGACTACTCGCTGCTGGGCCTGGTCAACTCGATCGACAACCAGATCGTGGCGGACCTGTTCGTGCACGGCGCCCGCGGCGTCGCCTCGCGCAGCCAGCCGAAGCAGCTGATCGCGGTACTGCAGCGCGAGTTCGACTCGCTGCAGACGCGCCGCCAGGTGCGCCGCCTGGAGACCGCCCTGCGCGAATCGGAGCGCCGTTGCGACGCGCTGCTTGACTCCTCCACCGATGCGATCGCGTACGTGCACGAGGGCATGCACGTGCGGGCCAACCACGCCTACCTGGAAACATTCGGCTACGAGAGCTTCGACGACCTGCTCGGGCTGCCGGTGCTGGACATGATCGACTCGGCCAACGCCGACGAATTCAAGTCGCTGCTCAGAGGCCACGCGCGGCAGGAGAAGACGCCGTCCCAACTCACCCTGCATGCGCGCCGCGCCGACGGCAGCCAGTTCGACGCCACGGTGGAATTCGCGCCGGCCACGTTCGAGGGCGAACCCTGCCTGCAGATCGTGTTCCGCCGGCAACTGGTCGACCAGGCCGTGCTGGAACAGCTGCAGCGCGACCCGGTCACCGGCCTGTTCAACCGCGCCCGCATGCTGGAAGCCATCGACGACGCCGTCACCGCGGCAGCGAAAGGCAAGAAGGGCCAGTCGCTGCTGCTGATCGAGCCGGACAACTGGGCCTCGCTGGTGGGCGGCATCGGCCTGGGCAAGGCCGACGAACTGCTCTCCGGCTTCGCCGACCGCATCCGCATGCTGCTCGGCGCCGACGATGTCGCCGGCATGCTCGCCGAACACACCTTGGGCGTGGTGCTCGATTCGCGCCCGGACGAGGCTATCAAGGAGTGGATCGCCAAGTTGCAGCACAGCGTCAGCAACGAAATCTTCGATGCCGGTTCGCGTTCGATCACGGTCACCGCCAGCGTCGGCGGCAGCCTGCTGGGGGAGAAGAACGCAAACACCGAACTGTTGCTCAACCAGGCCAGCCAGGCCTTGCGCACCGCACAGAGCCTCGGCGGCAGCCAGGTGGAGCTGCACGACCCGGCCGCGCGCGAGAAGGCCGACGAGGAACGCGAGCGCTACTGGCTGGAGCTGCTGCGCAAGGCGCTCACCGGCGAGGGCCTGGTGCTCTACCACCAGCAGACCATCAGCCTGCAGGATGCCGAAGGCGACTATTCGGAGATCCTGCTGCGCATGAACGGCCCGCAGGGCGAGGTGCTGCCCGGCTTCTTCATGCCGATCGCCGAGAAGCACAACCTCACCGGCGCGATCGACCGCTGGGTGCTCGACCAGACCATCAAGGCGCTGCAGGAGCGCGAGAGCCAGGGCCAGGCGACCACGTTCTTCGTCAAGCTCACTGCCGCCTCGCTGGAAGACGACACCCTGCTGTCGTGGCTGGGCACCCGGCTCAAGCAGGCGGCGCTGAAGCGCGGCCAGCTGGTGCTGGAGATGACCGAGAGCAAGGTGATGACCCTGCTGCGTCCGGCGCAGGAGTTCGTCAACGGCTGGAAGAAACTCGGCGGCCGCTTCGCGCTGGAGCAGTTCGGCTCGGGCCTGAACTCGTTCCAGTTGCTCAATCACATCGACGCGGACTACCTGAAGATCGACCGCAGCTACATGGCCGACCTGCCGCAGCACCCGGAGAGCCAGAAGAAGGTGACCGAGATCTGCCAGCAGGCACGCGAACTGAAGCGACAGACCATCGCCGAATGGGTCGAGGACGCCACCAGCACCTCGCTGCTGTTCGCCTGCGGCGTGGATTTCGTGCAGGGCAACTTCCTGCAGCAGCCGCAGCGGCTGGAGTAAATCGTTCCGCCACATCGCGCCCGGACTTTTGTTCCGGCCACAAAAAACCCGCGGATCGCTCCGCGGGTTTTTTTCATGCGGCAGCAACTGCGGAGCGGATTACTCGGCAGCGGCAGCGGCGGCCTTCGCGTTCGCCTTGGCGGCAGCAGCGGCGGCGATGTCTTCCTTGATGCGGGCGGCCTTGCCTTCCAGGCCACGCAGGTAATACAGCTTGGCGCCGCGCACCTTGCCCTTGCGCTTCACGGTCACCGAGTCGATGGCCGGGCTGTGCGCCTGGAACACGCGCTCCACGCCGGTGCCGTGCGAGATCTTGCGCACGGTGAAGGCCGAATGCAGCCCGCGGCTGCGCTTGGCGATGACGATGCCCTCGAACGCCTGCACGCGCTCGCGGTTGCCTTCCTTCACCTTGACGTTGACCACCACGGTGTCGCCGGGGCTGAATTCCGGCAGCTGGCGGGTGATCTGCTCGGATTCGAACTGTTCAATGATCTTGTTCATGGCGCACCTGTCGGTTCACGTAAATCGGTATCAAGGGCTGCGGCCGTCACTTGGCCGCATCGTCTTGCCGCGCTCGCCCTTGTGAGGCATGTTCGCGGCGGAATTCGTCCAGCAGCGCACGGGATGCAGCATCCAGCCCACGCTGTGACAACAAGTCGGGTCGGCGCAACCAGGTTCGTCCCAGCGATTGCTTGAGGCGCCAGCGGGCGATCGCCGCGTGGTCACCGGACAGCAACACCTCCGGTACATCACCCAGTGCATCGTGCACCGGTTTTGCATAGTGCGGACAATCCAGCAGGCCATCCGAGAATGAATCCTGCTCGGCCGACTGCGCGTCGTTCAACGCGCCGTCCTGCAAGCGCCCCACCGCGTCGATGATCACCGCGGCGGCGAGCTCGCCGCCGGACAGCACATAATCGCCGATGGAGAGCTCCTCGTCGACCTCGTGCGCCAGCAGACGCTCGTCCACACCTTCGTAACGCCCGCAGAGCAGCGCGATGCGCGGCAGCCTCGCCAGCGCTTCCACCCTGCCCTGCGTCAGCCGCGCTCCCTGCGGACTGAGATAAACCAGATGCACCGGTTCCGGTGCCGCCGCGCGCATGGCCGCCAGGGTCGTGCGCAACGGCTCGATCATCATCACCATGCCGGGACCGCCGCCATACGAGCTGCTGTCCACGCTGCGGTGTTTGTCGATGGCGTAGTCGCGCGGGTTCCAGGCTTCCACCTGCAGCAGCTCGCGTTGCTGCGCGCGTCCCACCACACCGACGGCGGCGCACTGGCGCACGAAGTCGGGAAACAGGCTGACGACATCGATGCGCATGACCCTTACCCCTCTGCCCACGACCCGGCGACGTCAGAATTCAGGATCCCAGTCCACCACCATGCGCCCTGCGGACAAGTCCACCGAACGCACATACGAACCCTGGACGAAAGGAATCAGCCGCTCGCGCTCGCCATCCCTCACCACCACGACATCGTTGGCACCGGTGGCGAACAGGTGACTGACCCGCCCCAGCTTCACGTCTTCCGTGGTGACGACCTCGAGTCCTTCGAGATCGACCCAGTAATACTCACCTTCCGCCGGAGGTGGCAGCTGCTCACGGGCGACGTAGATGTCGGTCCCGATCAATGCCGCGGCCTGTTCCCGGTCGTCCACCCCGGGCAGTTGGGCCACCATGCCCTTACCCTGCGTACGACCCTTCACTCCGGTGACCTGCGTCTCCACACCCGGCGCTGCACCGAGCAGCCACGGCTGGTAGTCGAAGATCCGCATGCGCGGCTCGGCCCAGGATTCGATCTTGAGCCAGCCCTGCACACCGTACAGCCCGACGATGCGTCCGATCAGGACGCGCCGACCGGCTGCAGCCATGACTCAGGCAGCCTGCTGCTTGCCGGCTTCCTTGACCAGGGCGGCGACCTTGTCGGTCAGCTGCGCACCCTTGCCCACCCATTCCTTGACGCGCTCGACGTTCAGCTCAAGGCGCTTGTCCTTGCCCGACGCGACCGGGTTGTAATAACCGATGTTCTCGATGTTGCGGCCGTCGCGCTTGCTGCGCTGATCGGTCACGACGACGTGGTAGAACGGACGGCCCTTGGCGCCACCGCGCGAAAGACGAATCTTGACCATGGTAAAACTCCAGAATTGCCGAATGAGCGGCAGGCACACGGGAGACGTGCGCGGTAAACGGGGCATTTTAGCGGATTTTCGGGAAAAGGGAAGACTTTGCGCGCGAACATCGGGGGCGTCGCCACGCCTGCCCGCGTCCCGCGTCAACGCATCGGCGGCAGCCCGCCCATGCCGCCCATGCCCTTCATGGCGCCACGCATCTGCCGCATCAGGCCCTTCGTGCCGCCCTTGGACAGCTTGGACATCATCTTTTCCATCTGCATGTACTGCTTGAGCAGGCGGTTGACGTCGGCCGGCTGGGTGCCCGAACCGCGCGCCACGCGGGCGCGGCGCGAGCCGTTCAGCAGGTCCGGGTGGCGGCGTTCCTTCGCCGTCATCGAACAGATGATCGCGATCATCTTGTTCATCTCGCCGTCGTTGACCTTGGACTTGACGCTGTCCGGCAGGCTGGACATGCCCGGCAGCTTGTCCATCAGCCCGGCCAGGCCGCCCATGTTGCCCATCTGCTCCAGCTGGTCCTTCATGTCGTTCATGTCGAAGCGCTTGCCCTTCATCACCTTCTGGGCCAGCTTCTGCGCCTTGTCCTGGTCGACCTTGCGCTCGACCTCCTCGACCAGCGACAGCACGTCGCCCATGCCGAGGATGCGCTGGGCCAGGCGATCCGGGTGGAACGGTTCCAGCGCATCGCTCTTCTCGCCGGCGCCGAGGAACTTGATCGGCTTGCCGGTGACGTAACGCACCGACAGCGCCGCGCCGCCGCGGGCGTCGCCGTCGGTCTTGGTCAGGATCACGCCGGTCAGCGGCAGCGCCTCGTTGAACGCCTTGGCCGTGTTGGCGGCGTCCTGGCCGGTCATCGAGTCGACCACGAACAGGGTTTCGATCGGCGTGATCGCGGCGTGCAGCGCCTTGATCTCGGCCATCATCGCCTCGTCGACGTGCAGGCGGCCGGCGGTATCGACGATCAGCACGTCGATCACCTCACGGCGTGCGGCGGCGATGGCGTCCTTCGCGATCCGTACCGGGTCCTGGCCCGCCTCGGACGGGAAGAACTTCACGCCGACCTGCTCGGCCAGCGTGCGCAACTGCTCGATCGCCGCCGGACGGTAGACGTCGCAGCTGACCACCATCACCTTTTTCTTCTTGCGCTCGGTCAGCAGGCGCGCCAGCTTGGCCACCGTGGTGGTCTTGCCGGCACCCTGCAGGCCTGCCATCAGCACCACGGCCGGCGGCTGCTGCGCCAGGTTCAGTTCGGTGTTGGCGGTGCCCATCACCACGGTCAGCTCGTCGCTGACCACCTTCACCAGCGCCTGGCCCGGCGACAGGCTCTTGACCACGTCCTGGCCGACCGCGCGCACCTTGATCCGCTGGATCAGCGCCTGCACCACCGGCAGCGCCACGTCCGCCTCCAGCAGCGCGATGCGCACCTCGCGCAAGGCCTCGCGGATGTTTTCCTCGGTCAGCCGGCCACGACCGCGCAGGCGATTGACCGTGGTGGAAAGACGTTGACTGAGCGACTCGAACATGACGGAACCGGCAAACAGGAAAGTGCATGATTATAGCGGACGGATCGCCCCGCTTCGCATGCAAGCCGGCATGGCCCTGTGCGACACTGCGCGGCTATGACCATCCACGTTCTGGCCCTGATCGCCATCGTGCTCTACCTTGCCGCCGCCGCCGGCCTGGCGCGGCCCTTGCTGAGCGGCGGTCAACCGCTGAACCGGCTGGCGCTGGGGCTGGCCGGCGCCGCCGTACTGGTCCATGCCGGCATCCTGCTGGGCATGCACCGCGGCGCGCTGGACCTGCACTTCTTCGCGGCGCTGTCGCTGGTCGCGTTCGTCGTCTCGGCGCTGACCCTGCTGGTGAACGCCTCGCGCCCGGTCGCCGCACTCGGCGTGATCGTGTTTCCGCTGACCGCCGCGCTCATCGCCGTGGACAGCTTCCTGGCGCCGGCAACCCTGCCGCAACCGATGGACTGGCAGATCAAGCTGCACGTCACCGTCGCCCTGATTGCATTCGGCGTGCTGTCGATCGCCGCCGCGCTGGCGATCCTGCTGGCGATCCAGGAGCGTGCGTTGCGCCATCGACAGTTCGGCCGCTGGCTGCGTGCGCTGCCGCCGCTGACGTTGACCGAAACCTTGCTGTTCCGCCTGATCAGCGCCGGCTTCGTGCTGCTCACGTTGACCCTGCTCACCGGCGTGCTGTTCGTCGACAACCTGTTCGGCCAGCACCTGGCACACAAGACCGTGCTGTCGATCGTGGCCTGGCTGATGTTCGGCGTGCTGCTGTACGGACGCTGGCGGCACGGCTGGCGCGGCGCGCGCGCGGTCAACCTGACCCTGATCGGGATGGCCGCGCTGGTGCTGGCGTTCTTCGGCAGCAAGGCGGTGCTGGAACTGGTCCTGCATCGCGGCATGTAGCCACGCGTTCAACGGCAGGCGTCGATCGCCTCGCTCAAGCGCTCCACCCCGACCACCTCCATGTCGCCGACCCTGCCCTTCTTCGGTGCGTTCGCCTTCGGCACGATCGCGCGGCGGAAACCGTGGTGAGCGGCTTCCTTCAGGCGCTCCTCGCCATTCGGCACCGGACGGATCTCGCCAGACAGGCCCACCTCGCCGAAGGTGACCATGTGCTCGGGCAAAGGCCGGTCGCGCAGGGACGACAGCACCGCCAGCAGCACCGGCAGGTCCGCCGCGGTTTCCTGCACGCGGATGCCGCCGACCACGTTGACGAACACGTCCTGGTCGTAGGCTGCCACGCCGCCGTGCCGGTGCAGCACGGCCAGCAGCATCGCGAGGCGATTCTGTTCCAGCCCCAAGGTGACCCGGCGCGGATTGCCCAGCGAGGACTGGTCCACCAGTGCCTGCACCTCGACCAGCAACGGCCGGGTGCCCTCGCGGGTCACCATCACGGCGCTGCCCGAGGTTGGCCCGGCGTGCGAGGACAGGAAGATCGCCGACGGGTTCGGCACCTCGCGCAGACCCTTGTCCGACATCGCGAACACGCCCAGTTCGTTGACCGCGCCGAAGCGGTTCTTGAACGCGCGCAGCACGCGGAAGCGCGAACCGGATTCGCCCTCGAAATAAAGCACCGCGTCGACCATGTGCTCCAGCACGCGCGGACCGGCGATGCCGCCTTCCTTGGTGACATGGCCGACCAGGAATACCGAGGTGCCGGTCTCCTTGGCGAAACGGGTGAGCTTGGCCGCCGACTCGCGCACCTGCGACACCGAACCGGGCGCGGCGGTGAGCAGTTCGGTCCAGATGGTCTGGATCGAGTCGATCACCAGCACCCGCGGGCGCGTCGCCATCGCCTGTTCGAGGATCCGCTCGATGCAGGTCTCGGCCAGGGCCTGCAGCGGCTCCAGCGGCAAGCCCAGGCGTTGCGCCCGCGAGGCCACCTGCGACAGCGACTCCTCGCCGGTGACATACACGCTGGGCAGGTGTGCGCCCAGTGTGCCCAGCATCTGCAGCAGCAGGGTCGATTTGCCGATGCCCGGGTCGCCGCCGATCAGCACCACCGAACCCTGCACCAGGCCGCCGCCGAGCACCCGGTCCAGCTCGCCGATACCGGTCAGCGTGCGCGCCTCGGTGGTCAACGCCACCGCGGTCAGCGGCGTGACGCGCGGTGCCCCCGCGGCCACGCCGGCGTAGCTGGAACGCTGCGCGCCCACCGACGACTTCGCCGCCGAGGCCGGCGCCAGCACGATCTCGCTGAGCGTGTTCCACGCCCCGCATTCGACGCACGAGCCCTGCCACTTCGGATGTTCGGCACCGCAATCGGTGCAGACATAGGCGGTCTTGGCTTTGGCCATGCGGGGTTGTCCGGCTGGATACGTGGAAGATGCGAGCTTAGCCCGCGGTCATCGCAAACGGCGAGACGCATCGGCGCAGGAAGCTGTCAGCTTTCGCCGCCGCATGACCTCCGGGAACAACTGCCCACTCCCGACCCTCCGGGCTCAGTCGAACGACCCCACGAACGAATCCGACGCGTAGTTCACGAACTGGGTGTAGTGGCCGAGGAAGGTCAGCTTGCAGGTGTCGGTGGGACCGTTGCGCTGCTTGCCGATGATGATCTCGGCGACGCCCTTGTCGGGCGATTCCTTGTTGTAGTACTCGTCGCGGTAGATGAACATGATCACGTCGGCGTCCTGCTCGATCGCGCCCGACTCGCGCAGGTCGGACATCATGGGGCGCTTGTCGGCGCGCTGCTCCAGCGAGCGGTTCAACTGCGACAGGGCGATCACCGGCGCGTTCAGCTCCTTGGCCAGCCCCTTCAGCGAACGCGAGATCTCCGAGATCTCGGTGGCGCGATTCTCCTTGTTGCCGGGCACCTGCATCAGCTGCAGGTAGTCGATCACGATCAGGCCCAGCCCGCCGTGCTCGCGGTGCAGCCGCCGCGCGCGCGAACGCAGCTCCACCGGCGACAGGCTGGGCGTGTCGTCGATGAAGATCCTGGCGTCGGAGAGCAGCGCGATGGCGTTGGAGACGCGCGGCCAGTCCTCTTCTTCGAGGGTACCGTTGCGCAGATGCTGCTGATGGATGCGGCCGACCGAGGAGATCAGGCGGAACGCCAGCTGCGAGGAGGACATTTCCATCGAGAACACCACCACCGCCTTCTTGCCGCCCAGCGCGGCGGCTTCGGCGATGTTCAGCGCAAACGCGGTCTTGCCCATCGACGGGCGCGCCGCCACGATGATCAGGTCCGACGGTTGCAGGCCGGAGGTGAGCGCATCCAGGTCGGTGAAGCCGGTGCTGACGCCGGTGAGCTGGCCGCGGTTTTCGTAGCGCTCGGTGAGCAGGCGGAACGCGTCCTTCACCGCCTCGCGCATCGAGACGGAGTCCTTCTTGCCGCGCGCGCCGGATTCGGCGATGTGGAACACGCGCTGCTCGGCGCTTTCCAGCACCTCGTGCACGCTCTTGCCCTCGGGCCGGTAGCCGTCCTCGGTGATCGAGGTACCGGCGTCGATCAGCTGGCGCAGCACCGACTTCTCGCGCACGATCTCGGCGTACGCGGCGATGTTCGCCGCACTGGGCGTGCTGTTGGCCAGCTCGATCAGGTAGCCGGCGCCGCCGACCATCTCGGCCAGGCCGTTGCTCTCGAACCAGTCGCCCAGGGTCACCGCGTCGCACGGCATGCCCTTGTTCGCCAGCTCGTTGATCGCGCGCCAGATCAGCCGGTGGTCCTTGCGGTAGAAGTCGTCCTCGGCGAGCCGGTCGGCGACCTTGTCCAGGGCATCCGGCGCCAGCATCAGACCGCCCAGCACCGCCTGTTCGGCATCGATCGAATGCGGCGGTACGCGCAACGCCTCGATGGCAGGAGAGGAAGGTTTGCGCTCGGGCACGAAGGACATCGACTTACCTCAGGAGAATTGCCCCACGACCGGCGCGCGGCGCGCCGACATCCCGCGGGTAGTCATACCGATACCATCATGCGCGGCGACGTCTCACCCGTCGAGACAATAACTCTGTGGATAAGCTGTGCGTTGCTGGGGATAAACCGACACGGCGAACGCATCGCGAATCGTTCGGACGGGCTGGCTCCGGGCTTCCCGCCGTCGACCACCCCGATCCCCGCCCAGAAAGACGACGGGCGCCCTGGGGCGCCCGTCGTCCTGCAATCTGCAGCAGTGGATCGAGCTTACTTGTCGCCGACCACGATCACCTTGACCGTGGTCTGCACATCGGCGTGCAGGCTCACCACCACGTCGTACTCGCCGGTGTTGCGAAGCGGGCCTTCGCCCAGGATCACCTCACCCTTGTGCACGGCATGACCGATCGCAGCCAGCGCCTCGGCGATATCGCGCGGGCCGACCGAACCGAACAGCTTGCCTTCCGCACTGGCGTGCGCGGAGATGGTCACCGAAACGTCGGCCAGCTTGGCCTTGCGTGCTTCGGCGTCGGCCAGTGCCGTGTTGGCCTTGGCCTCGTACTCGGCACGACGCTGTTCGAACGCGGCCAGGTTGGCAGCGTTGACGCGCACGGCCTTGCCCTGCGGCAGCAGGTAGTTGCGGCCGTAACCGGGCTTCACGGTGACCTTGTCGCCGAGCGTGCCGAGGTTGCGGACTTTCTGCAGAAGAATGAGTTCCATGATGCTTTCCTGTTCGTTAGCACCGGTGGGTCCGGTGCAGCCAGAGGCGGTTGTCCGAAGGACAGAGAGTCGGGGGTCCGGAACCGGAAACGGGAATCGCAGGGTCAAGTGCCTTTTGCGATTGCCGATTTCCGTATCCCGATTCCCGGCTCCAAATCAGACGTCGTGGTTGTCGGTGTACGGCAGCAGCGAGAGGAAGCGCGCGCGCTTGATCGCGGTCGCCAGCTGACGCTGGTAGCGGGCCTTGGTGCCGGTGATGCGGCTCGGCACGATCTTGCCGTTCTCGGTGACGTACTGGCGCAGGGTGTTGAGATCCTTGTAGTCGATCTCCTTCACGTCTTCGGCAGTGAAGCGGCAGAACTTGCGGCGGCGGAAAAACTTGGACATGTCTGTGCTCCTGATCAGTCGTCGCTGTCGCGATGGTTGTCGCGGTCGTCGCGGTCACGGCCGCGGCCTTCGCCGTCACCCTCGTCGTCGCGGCGACGGGTGGACTTGGCGTCATCCTTTTCCTTCGACTTCAGGATGAAGGACGGCTCGGTATCGGCCTCGTCGCGACGGATCACGAGATGGCGAAGCACGGCGTCGTTGAAGCGGAAGCCCGACTCCAGCTCGTTCAGCGCGTTCTGGCTCACTTCGATGTTGAGCAGAACGTAATGCGCCTTGGCCAGGTTCACGATCGGGTACGCCAGCTGGCGGCGGCCCCAGTCTTCCAGGCGGTGGATCTTGCCGCCGTCGGTCTCGATCAGCGCCTTGTAGCGCTCGAGCATCGCCGGAACCTGCTCGCTCTGGTCAGGGTGGACCATGAACACAACTTCGTAATGACGCAGGGTCATTGTGGGTTGACTCCTTGTGGATGCGGCCTTGCGGCCTCGCAGCCTCCCGCTGGTGCGGTGAGGCAAGTGTCCTGCCGGCACCTTTTCGATGCGGACAGAAGCGGGATTGTAAGCGGGCCAGGTGGCCACGCGCAAGTCATTGAAGGATAAAGGGGCGAGCGGTGGGTAGCGAACGCGTCAAAACCGGTACGCGCAGCCATGCCGGGCTAGAAACCGGCTCCTGCTGCCGCCCCGCACCTCCCGGCTCAACTGACCGTGAAGCTCTCGCCGCAGCCGCATTCACCCGTGGCATTCGGGTTGTGGAACACGAAGCTGGCGTTGAGGCCCTGTCGCTGGAAGTCGATCACGGTGCCCTCGACCATGGCCAGGCTCTTGCCATCGACGATCAGCGGCAGCCCGTCCACCTCGACCAACTGGTCGTCTTTGCCGACCACCTCGGCCAGGTCCACCACGTAGGCGAAGCCGGAGCAGCCGGTGCGCTTGACCCCGAAACGCACGCCGGCCGCCGTCGGCGTGCCGGCCAGGAAGTGGCGCATGCGTTCATTGGCAGCGGGAGTGATGGTGATGCTCATGATGGTGGATCGACCTCGATCAAGCGGCCCGGAAAGTCGCGGCGCAGGCAACAGCTACATTATCATGCCGGTTTGGCCTTGCGTGCCGCCACGCACGCGCCGTTCATCTATTCACGCGCCGACATGCGGCGCTTCTGCAGGAGTTTCAACCGATGGCCGTGGTCAGTCCGACGCTATGCAGCGTGAAGCAGGCTCTTTCCGGCAAGCTCGACGCCGGCAGCGCGGTGACCGTGCGCGGCTGGGTACGCACCCGCCGCGACTCCAAGGCCGGCCTGTCCTTCGTCAACGTCACCGACGGCTCCTGCTTCGACCCGATCCAGGCCGTGGTGCCGGCCACCCTGGCCAACTACGACAGCGAGGTGAAACACCTCACCGCCGGCGCCGGCGTGATCGTCAGCGGCACCCTGGTGGCGTCGCAGGGCAAGGGCCAGGCCTTCGAACTGCAGGCGGACAAGGTCATCGTCACCGGCTTCGTCGAGGATCCGGAGACCTACCCGATCCAGCCCAAGCAGCACACCATGGAGTTCCTGCGTGAGGTCGCCCACCTGCGCCCGCGCACCAACCTGTTCGGCGCGGTGACCCGGGTGCGCCACACCATGATGACGGCGATCCATCGCCACCTCACCGAACAGGGCTTCTTCTGGATCAACACGCCGATCATCACCACCTCGGATGCCGAGGGCGCCGGCGACATGTTCCGGCTGTCCACGCTGGACCTGGCCAACCTGCCGCGCGACGACAAGGGCAAGATCGACTTCCGCAAGGATTTCTTCGGCCGCGAGGCGTTCCTCACCGTGTCCGGCCAGCTCAACGTCGAGGCGTACGCGCTGGCGATGAGCAAGGTCTACACTTTCGGCCCCACCTTCCGCGCCGAGAACTCCAATACGCCGCGCCACCTGGCCGAGTTCTGGATGGTCGAGCCGGAGATCGCGTTCGCCGACCTGGCTGCCGACGCGGACTGCGCCGAGGCGTTCCTCAAGGCGATCTTCAAGGCGGTGCTGGACGAGCGCCCGGACGACATGGCGTTCTTCGCCGAGCGCGTGCAGAGCGACGCGATCACCCGGATGGAGGCGTTCATCGCCAAGCCGTTCGAGCGCATCGACTACACCGACGCGATCGAGATCCTGAAGAAGTCCGGGCAGAAGTTCGAGTATCCCGTGGCCTGGGGCATCGACCTGCAGACCGAGCACGAACGTTACCTTGCCGAGAAACATATTGGCCGTCCCGTGGTCGTCATGAACTACCCCGAGGCAATCAAGGCGTTCTACATGCGTCTGAACGATGACGAGAAGACGGTCGCGGCGATGGACGTGCTGGCGCCGGGCATCGGCGAGATCATCGGCGGCAGCCAGCGCGAGGAGCGGCTGGACTACCTCGACCGCCGCATGGTCCAGTTCGGCCTCGATCCCGCCGCCTATGGCTGGTATCGCGACCTGCGCCGTTATGGCACGGTACCGCATGCCGGCTTCGGGCTCGGCTTCGAGCGCCTGCTGGTCTATATCTGCGGCCTGTCCAACATCCGCGACGCCATCCCCTATCCCCGTGCCGCCGGAACGGCCGAATTCTGAGCAAACCAACCGCCATGTCGCTTCGACTCCCTGCCATCGCCGCCGTACTGGCCTTCGCCGCCCTGCTGGGCGGCTGCCATAACGCCAAGGCCTTGCTGCCGCCGAACCTGCGCCCGCCGTCGGAAAATACCGGCGACGCGCTGAAGCTGGCCCAGTTGCAACTGATGCAGGCCACGCCGTGCTGCAGCAGCTTCGCCGACTTCTCCTACCGCAGCATGCTGCCGTGGCAGCCGCAGAAGTTCGTGCTGGGCAGCGGCAGCATGGTCGCCAACCTCAACGGCACACAGAGTTACTTCCTCGCCTTCCGCCTGCCGGTCGACGTGAAACTGCCGTACAAGGTCGCCCTGAAGTCGGAATTGAACGGCCGCTGGCTGCACGCCAGCTATCTGTTCGCGCCTACCGTGGTGCTGCTGGACGAGGGTTTCCAGCCGATCCGCTCCGAGGACATCGGGCTGTGCGAGCACATGGGCTGGAGTGACGAAACGAGCGGCGCCTTCGGCAGCCTGGAAGTCGACAGCAAGCAGGCGCGCTACCTGCTGGTCTACAGCTCGGCCGAACAGCAGTCGGGCAAGACCTACTGGGAACAGTCGCCGGCCTCGTTCTCCAGCTCCACTGCCGCGTCGCTGCAGATGAACTCCGCCGGCAGCTTCAGCATCCCGCACGGCCCGGACGGCGCGCTGTGGGTCGGCATGATGAACAAGACCTACGAGAAGGCCCTGGCCAACGCGATCTGCAAGAAGGCGACAAAGGGCGACGGCGTGCTCAACACCTTGCGCACCGCGTTGCCGTTGCCCTGGAGCAACGACAGCAAGACCGGCCACAGTCCGCCATGATCGTCCTCTATCTCGCGCTGCTGGCGAGCGGTGTCGGCCTGTTCGTGCTGTCGTACGTGGCGCCGTTCCGGGTTGCCGCACTATTGCGCAGGCGTTATCCGCAGCACTGGCAGGTCATCGCCACCGCCGCGCAAGGCAGGCTTTCCGGCTTCCGCATCTGGGCCAGCATGCAGCAGGTGCTGCGCTCCCCGGCCCTGCCCGCACTGGGCGATGCGGCGATCGACCGCTGGCGTCTGGTCTGGCGTTACAGCCAGTGGCTGGGCTGGCTATGCTGGCTCGCCGCGCTGGCGATGCGGCTGTGGCTGCACTGAGGAAACAAGCATGCAACTGGATCTGGGTGGACGTCATGCGCTGGTCTGCGGCGCCTCGCAAGGCATCGGCCAGGCCAGTGCGATCGAACTGGCCGAACTCGGTGCCAGCGTCACCCTGCTGGCGCGCTCGGCCGACAAGCTCAAGCTGGTCGCCGAAAGCCTGCCGCGGACGCATGCCGGGCAACGGCATGACTGGCGCAGCGTGGACATGCTGGATACCGCCAGCCTGCGGGCGACGGCTACCGAAATCGCCGCTGGCGCCGCGGTGCATATCCTGATCAACAACACCGGCGGACCGCCCGGCGGTCCGGCGCACGGCGCGGAACCCGAGGCCTTCGAGACGGCATTCCGCCAGCACCTGCTGGCCGGCCAGATCCTGCTGCAGGCGCTGCTGCCCGGCATGCGCGCCAGTGGCTACGGCCGCATCGTCAACGTGATCTCCACCTCGGTGAAGGAACCGATCGCCGGGCTGGGCGTGTCCAATACCGTGCGCGCCGCCGTCGCCGGCTGGGCCAAGACCTTATCCACTGAACTCGCCGCCGACGGCATCACGGTCAACAACGTGCTGCCCGGCTACACCCGCACCAGCCGCCTCGACAGCCTGCTCGCCGCGCAAGCGGCCGCCAGCGGCCGCGACGAAGACGTGATCGCCCAGGCCATGCTGACAACGGTACCCGCCCGCCGCTTCGGCGAAGCCAGCGAAGTGGCCGCCGTGATCGCGTTCCTGTGCACCCCCGCCGCTGCCTACGTCAACGGCGTCAGCATCGCGGTGGATGGCGGCCGCACGCGTGCGCTGAGTTGAGCCTGGACCGACCCTTCGACTCGCGTCACCCTCCCAGTTTCCGCCCCACGCATACGCCGGCGTCCGGTGCAATTGCGGCACGCTGGTTTTAAGCTTGTCCCGATGCCTATCCCGCGCCTAGCCAATCTGATCGATGGTCGCCTGCAGGCGCCCCACCACGATGCATGGCTGGAAGTGCACGAGCCGGCCACCGGTGCGGTGTTCGCTCATTGCCCCGATTCCAGTGCGGTGGACGTTGCCGCCGCGGTCGCCGCCGCCAGTCGTGCCGCACCCGGCTGGGCCGGCACGCCGATCGAACAGCGTGCACACCTGCTGCAGCGGCTGGCCGACCTGGTGGAGGCGCGGCTGGAGGAGTTCGCGGCGCTGGAATCACGCGACAACGGCAAGCCGCTGAGCCTCGCGCGCCGGCTCGACATCCCGCGCGCGGTCAGCAACCTGCGTTACTTCGCCGCCGCGATCATCGGCTGGGGCAGCGAATCGCATGCGATGGAAGCCGGCGTCATGGGCACCGGCGCGATCAACTACACCTTGCGCGAGCCGCTCGGCGTGGTCGGCTGCATCAGCCCGTGGAACCTGCCGCTGTACCTGTTCACCTGGAAGATCGCGCCGGCGCTGGCCGCCGGCAACACGGTGGTGGCCAAGCCATCGGAAGTGACGCCGTGCACGGCCGCCCTGCTCGGCGAGCTGAGCATCGAGGCCGGCTTTCCGCCCGGCGTGCTGAACATCGTGCAAGGCCGCGGCCCCAGCGTGGGCCAGGCGATCGTGGAACATCCGGCGGTGAAGGCGATCTCCTTCACCGGCAGCACGGCCACCGGCACGCGCATCGCCAGCGCGGCGGCCGCGCAGTTCAAGAAGGTGTCGCTGGAAATGGGCGGCAAGAATCCGGCGATCGTGTTCGCCGACGCCGATCTCTCCGACGCGAACCTGGACACCATCGTACGCTCGGGCTTCGCCAACCAGGGCGAGATCTGCCTGTGCGGCTCGCGCCTGCTGGTGCAGCGCTCGGTCCTCGAAACCTTCCGCGAGCGCTACCTGGCGCGCGTTCAGGCGCTGCGCGTGGGCGACCCGGGCGACGCGGACAGCGACCTCGGTGCGATGGTCTCGCAGGCGCACTACGACAAGGTGCTCGGCTGCATCGAACAGGCCCGCGCCGAAGGCGGCCGCGTGTCGTGCGGCGGCGAGGCCATCACCTTGCCCGGCCGCTGCGCCGGCGGCTGGTTCATCGCGCCGACCGTGATCGAGGGCCTGCCGTCCGCGGCGCAGACCAACCAGCAGGAAATCTTCGGCCCGGTGGTCAGCCTGATTCCGTTCGAGGACGAGGCCGAAGCGCTGGCGATCGCCAATGACAGCCGCTACGGCCTGGCCGCTTCGCTGTGGACACAGGACCTGTCCCGCGCGCACCGGCTCGCCGGACAGCTCGAATTCGGCATCGTGTGGATCAACTGCTGGCTGCTGCGCGACTTGCGCACGCCGTTCGGCGGCGCCAAGCAATCCGGGCTCGGCCGCGAGGGCGGCAACGAGGCGCTGCACTTCTTCACCGAGCCGAAAAACATCTGCATTCGCTACTGACGGGAACCAGGATATTGAACAACCCACTACAGGAATTGATCGACAGCAACCGCCGCTGGTCGGCCGCCGTGTGCGCGGAGGACCCACATTTCTTCGAGCGCCTGGCCAAACAGCAGGCGCCGAAATACCTGTGGATCGGCTGCTCCGATTCGCGCGTACCGGCGACCCAGATCGTGGACCTGCCGCCGGGCGAGATCTTCGTGCAGCGCAACGTCGCCAACGTGGTGTCGCACACCGACCTCAACTGCCTCAGCACGGTGCAGTTCGCGGTGGACATCCTCAAGGTGGAGCACATCATCATCGTCGGGCACTACGGCTGCGGCGGCGTCCAGGCGGTGCTGGACGAGCGCCGGCTCGGCCTGGTCGACAACTGGTTGCGCCACGTAGGCGAGGTGGCGGAAAAGCATTCCGCGATGCTTGCCGCGCTGGATCTGATGCAACTGCGCAACAACCGCCTGTGCGAGCTCAACGCGATCGAGCAGGTCTCGAACATCTGCCACACCACGATGGTGATGGACGCTTGGGAGCGCGGCCAGCCGCTGTCGGTGCACGCGTGGTGCTACAGCCTGGACAACGGCCACGTGAACGACCTGGACATGCACGTCCACTCGCGCGAATCGCTGCTGCCGGCGTACCACCATGCGATGCAGCAGCTGATGCGCACGCCGGAGCCGCGCGGATGAGCGAGGCGATCCGCACCGACGCCGCTCCCGCGCCGGTCGGCGCCTACCCGCACGCCCGGCGCGTCGGCAACCTGCTGTTCCTGTCCGGCGTGGGCCCGCGCCAACCCGGCAGCAACGCGATCCCCGGCAACGTCCACGACGCGGACGGCCGGCTGGTCGGCTACGACATCGAGGCGCAGTGCCGGCAGGTGTTCGCCAACGTGCGCGCCGTGCTCGAAGCCAGTGGGGCCGCCTGGGCCGACCTGGTCGACGTCACCGTGTTCCTCACCGACATGCAGCGCGATTTCGCCACCTACAACCGGCTGTATGCGGAACATTTCGCCGGCATCGACGCCTGCCGCACCACGGTGGGCATCGGCGCGCTGCCGACGCCGATCGCGATCGAACTGAAGTGCATCGCCGCCCTGCCGGCGCAGCCGCGCTGATTTCCCTCGACCGGCGCGCGGGCGAGTCGCGCACATGAAAAACCCCGCCGGTCTGCACCGGCGGGGTTTCGATTCACGACAACACGATCAACCAGCCGACGTTGTCGCCGGAGCCGGGTTGGCGGCAGGAGCCGCGGCCTTGTGGCTCTTGTGATGGGACTTGTGGTGGTGCGACTTGTGGTGCATGGCGGTCTTCGGCGCCGCGTCAGCCGCGGCAGCGGGAGCCGCCGCAGGAGTTTCCTGCGTCGCCGGAGCAGCCGCCTGCGGGGCAGCGGCCTGGGCCAGCACGGAACCGGAAAGCGCAACGCCAGCCACAAGCAGGGAAGCGATCAGAAGTTTACGCATCATGATGTCGAGCCTCGGACGATTAAGGTATCGCGAACCCGGCCGGAACCCGGCGACTCGGGTGGCGCGACGGACTGACGATGCGACGCCGATGGGATACGAAGGCTGAATGCAACACGCGGTTTCGTGCGCGACATGCACACAGGATCTTGACTTTCCCCGTATCCGATTACGCCCGTAATTATTTACGCTCAGGCCAGGCAGACCTGCAGCATCCGGTCGATCAAATCCTGCACCGCCGGCGCCTTCGCCTCGTCGTACGCGAAGCTCTCCTCGTCCATGTAGTTGAGCTGTGCCAGCTCCAGCTGCACGGCCTGCACGCCAGTCGCGGGCGTGCCGTAATGACGCGTGATGTAACCACCCTTGAAGCGGCCGTTGATGGCGAAGCTGAAGAGTTGCTGCGACTCCAGGCAAGCCTGCAAGCGCGCCTGCAGCTCCGGGCTGCTACTCGTGCCGGCCGCCGTGCCGAGATTGAAATCCGGCAGCCGCCCCTCGAACAGCATGGGGACCCGGCTACGGATCGAATGCCCTTCCCACAGCACCGCCCGACCGTGCTCCGCACACAGCCGTGCAAGTTCCTGCGCGATGGCCTGATGGTAAGGCCGCCAGTACTCGTTTATGCGCCGTTGAATTTCAGCGTCATCCGGCTCGCTGCCACCCCGGTACAGCGGCTCCCCATCGAAGCCGATCGCCGGCACCAGGCCGGTCTCGCGCTGCCCCGGATACAGCGCATGACCATCGACGGGGCGGTTCAGGTCGATCACGTAGCGCGAAGCCACCGGCTTCAGCACGCTGGCCCCCAACGCCTGGGCGAGCGGCTCGTACAAGCGGCCGACATGCCAGTCGGTATCCGGCGCACGGCGCGCCGCCGGATGCATCTGTGCGGCGATATCGTCGGGAATGAAGCTGCCGTCGTGCGGCAGGCTGATCAACAGCGGCACGCGGCCGCGCTGCAAGCTGAATGTGGTCATCGACGCATTCTACCCAGTCCGCCCCCACAGTCCCGTTTCCGCCGGGACCGGACGGAGGCTTGCCTGCCGGAGCGTACACAGGCACGCTAGCCATGGGTCATTCACGGGGGTTGAACATGCTGGGCAGCGTGCCGTTTCGAATGGTTTCCATTGCGCTTTGCATGGCCGCATCACTTCTCCCCTCGGCGCTGGCTCAGGATTTCAGCCCTGCCGCCATCGAGATGTTCCATGGGCTGAGGCAACAGCCCAACGACCTGGCCCGCTACGTCTACCTGGTCAAGACGGTGCAGGCACTTCCCATCGCCGACCGGCCGCTCGCCATGCAGATGTTCGCTTCGGTCGAGAACGAACTGGGCCTTTACAACGAGGCGCTTCGCGACTTTCCGCTCAAGAGCCATGTTGCGGCGGATACCGCCATTCCCACGGCGGCGCAATGGAAAGCCGCCGACGCCACCGACGTGATCATGCAGCAGGCAGCCGACCGCCGCATCGTGCTGATCAACGAGGCGCATCACGACGCCCACACCCGGCAACTCACTCTTGCCCTGCTGCCACGCCTGCGCGCGCTCGGATTCGACTACTTCGCGGCGGAGGCGCTGCTCAACAAGGACGCCAGGTTGATGAACCGCGGCTACCCGATCGGGACCAGCGGCAGCGAATACCTCCACGAACCCTCGTATGGCGAAATCGTGCGCACAGCGATCAAGCTGGGCTTCAAGGTCGTGTCCTATGACGTGGACAGCGGCACCACGCAGGAACGTGAAACCGGGCAGGCCAGAAACCTGTACCGGAAGGTGTTCGCCAAGGACCCTGACGCCCGGCTGTTCGTCCACGCCGGCTATGCGCATATCGACAAGGCGAAGGGGCGCCTGGGCAGCACCGTGCCGATGGCCATGCAGCTGCAGCAACTGACTGGCATCGCGCCGCTGTCGATCGACCAGACCCAGTTCCGCGAGCAGGTCCCGAGCGAATCGGACGCATACTCGGAACTGGTCAAGAATTTTCCTTCCGAAGGCCCCTTCGTCCTGGTCGATCGCAGCACCGGCAAACCGTGGAGTGCGCATCCGGATCGATACGACGTCAACGTGCTACTGCCACCCGCCGCAGGCCAAGGAGCCGTCGAAAGCGGCTATACCCAGCCATCGACGATCGTGCACGATATGGTCAGGAAACAGTCCATGTTGGCGCATTTCGTCAACACGCAGCGCCCGGAATGGCTGACGCTGAATGACGAACGCTTCCCGTACACGATCAGCACGACGCTGTGCCGGGTCACCACGCCCTGCGTCGTCGATGCGCACTACGTCGACGAAGACGAGGACGCCATCGCCGCCGACCGTTATGCCTTCATGCAGGGCGATACCGTGAGCAAGCTGTATCTCCGACCTGGTCGCTACCGGCTGCGCGCCTGGGACATCCGCGGCAGGACCTTGTCTCAGCAGGTCATCACGATCAGGGAGCGCTGATCCCAGGGCACCGGCATATATGAAGCCGGTTCGGGTCGATCCTTCCGCCGGTCCGTGCGCACCGGTTTTGTGTGTGTGTTCCGGAAACTCCTGCCAACACATCGCTGCGCTAAGCCTTCATCGGGCCGTTGCGGGGGCGGATTCGATCTGATTGATACTTGCCCGGTGGCAGGTTCAGGGGCACGCTGGCCATAACCCATCCTGAGACTCGACCATGCCGAACTGGGCTCCCCGAGTGGCTTTCATCGCGGTCGGCCTTGCCATGCCGCTGACTGCGCCCCTATCCGCGCAGGATTACAGCCCGGACGCGGTCAGCATGTTCCACGAGCTGAAGCAACAGCCCAACGACCTGGCTCGCTACGCATACCTGATCAGGGAGATACCGAGGCTTCCTGTTTCCGACCAGCAGCTGGCGATGCAGATGTTCGCTTCGGTCGAGAACGAACTGGGGCTTTACAACGAGGCTGTCCACGACTTCCCGCTGAAGAGCTATATCGCGGTGGACGCCAGCTTGCCGACGCCGGCCGAGTGGAAGCGCGCCGATGCCGCCGAGGTCATCACGCAACTCGCCGCCGACCGCCGCATCGTGTTGATCAACGAGGCGCATCACGATGCCCACACCCGGCTGCTGACGTTGGCCCTGCTGCCCCGGCTGCGTGCACTCGGATTCGACTACTTCGCCGTGGAAGCGCTATCGGACAAAGATGACCAGCTGATGCAGCGCGGTTATCCGGTCAAGGACAGCGGCACCGAGTACCTGCACGAACCCACCTACGGCGACATCGTGCGGACGGCGATCAAGTTGGGGTTCACCCTGGTGCCCTACGACGCGGACACGGGCACGGATCGCGAAGCCGGACAAGCGAACAACCTGTACCGGAAGGTATTCGCAAAGGATCCCCACGCCCGGCTCTTCGTGCATGCCGGTTACGCGCATATCGACAAGGCAAAGGGGCGCCTGGGCAATACGGCGCCAATGGCCATGCACCTGCAGCAGCTGACCGATATGGAGCCGCTGTCGATCGACCAGACACAGTTCCGCGAGCAGCTTCCCGGCAAGCCGGATGCCTATCAGCAACTGATCAAGGATTTCCCGCCGAACGGCCCCACCGTACTGGTCAACCGCAGCACAGGCAGGCCGTGGAGCGCCCATCCCGACCGGTATGACCTCAACGTATTGCTGCCCCCCGCCGACACAGGCGGCGTCGAGAGTGGCTACATCCAGCCCTTGACGACCGTGCGCGACACCGACCGCGACCATCTCATGCTGGCGAACCGCCTCAACAAGCAGCGCCCCGACTGGTTGACCCTGCGCAACGAGCGCATCCCGTATGCGATCAGGACAACACTGTGCAAGACACGCTTCCCTTGCGTCGTCGACGCGCATTACGTCAACGAGCCCGACGAAGCCATCGCTGCCGACCGCTACGCGTTCATGCAGGGCGACGCCGCAAGCAGGCTCTATCTTCGCCCCGGACGGTATCGCCTGCGCGCCTGGGACATCCGCGGCAAAACCTTGTCCCAAAAGATCATCACGGTCGGAGAACCCTAGGGGCATCGGCAGCAGACTTGCGTGTCGGGGCGACGCCTGCGCTCTGGGCACGATGCTCGACACCACGCGGGACCAGCGCAATAGCCGCTTGCATCCATAAAATTACACGTGTAGTCTCAACTAAGACTACGTATGTAATTTATGGAAGGTCACGCCATGCCCGAGCTGCTCCCACCGATCAGCGAAGCCGAAAGCCGGGTGATGGAGGTGCTGTGGCGCAAGGCGCCGCAAAGCTCCGAGGGTATCGTGGCCGCGCTGCAACGAGACAGCGACTGGCACGAGAAGACCATCCGCACCTTGATCAGCCGCCTGCTTGGCAAGGGCGCGGTGAGCGCGGAGAAGGACGGCCGGCGCTACCTCTACTCGCCCACGCTGACACGCAGGCAATGGCAGTCGCAGGAAAGCCACAGCCTGCTCGACCGCGTGTTCGGCGGTCGGCTCTCGCCACTGCTGGCGCATTTCAGCGCCCACGAGAAACTGGGCGCGAAGGACATCGCCGAGCTGCGCAAGTTGATCGACGCGATCGAGAAGAAGGGGAGTTGAAATGGATGCCACGATATTGCGGGCCCTGCTGCTCATCACCCTTGCTATCGCGCTGGTACTGCTGACACGACGGCCAGTGCGGCGAGGTTTCGGCGCCGGTCCCGCATTTACCCTGCGGCTACTGCCGTTGCTGGTAGCGGCGCTGCCATGGTTGCCGACCCTGCCGCCCCACTGGGCTGTGCTGCCAGCCATCCATGTGCTCCCTGGCGCCTCTCCGACGGCGTCGCCGATCCGCTCCATCGCTTCCGTGCCGTGGCTGGGGCTGGCATGGCTGGTCGGCGCATTGCTGTGCCTGTCGCGCCTGCTCACGCATTACCTGCGCCTGCGCCGCCAGAGCTGCCACCTTCCCGGGCCCATGACGGAGTCACTGCTGCACGAGATGGACACGCTCGATCCGCGCCGCCTGCGTCTGCATCCGGCCGGTCCGGCCGTGCTATGGGCGCCACGCAGCCTGTTGTTACTGCCGCCCGATTTCATGCAGCGTTTCGACGCCACCGAGCGTGGGCTGGTATTGCGTCACGAACTGACCCATCTGCGTCGCGGCGATGCGCTGTGGAACCTGCTGGCCGAACTGGCCGGCGCGCTGTTGTGGTTCCATCCGCTGATGTGGCTGGCGCTGCCGCGTTTCCGGCTCGATCAGGAGCTGGCCTGCGACGAACGCGTGCTGCGCCACTCGCCGCAAGATGAGGCGGGCTACGCGCAAACCTTGCTGCACAGTGCCGGCATGTCCCCCGCGCCGGCGCTGATTCCCTGGCTCGTCGAGCCACAACTCAAGGAGCGACTCACCATGATCCAGCGTCATCGTCCCAGCGCCCTGCGCCGTCGCATCGGTTGTCTTGCACTCGCCACGCTGATGGCAGGCGGCGTATTCGTGGCTCAGGCCAGCACTGGGCCGTCGTCCGATCGGCAAGCCGAATCGGATCTGACCTACAACGCAAAACTCCAGCCCCGTTACCCGGCCCCGGCGATCAAGAACAACGAACAAGGCATGGTCCTGTTGACGGTCCAGGTCCATGCCGACGGCACGGTAGGCACCATTGCCTACGACCCGAAGCACAGCACTACCACGTCTGCCGACCTGATCGCCGCCGCCAGTGATGCGGCAAGGCAATGGCACTTCAATCCGCAGATGAAGGGCGGGAAGCCGATCGACGGCTACGCGCGCGTGCCGGTCAAATTCGACCTGACGCCGCTTCCGCATGGGGCCAACAGGGATCAAGTTGAGAAACTGAATTGAAAATGCAAAAAAATACATTGATTTGCATATGAATTATTGAATTGATAACCTCGGTACGCCCCAGCCGAGGTTGTCTCGTGAGTCCGCAGCCCGTCGCCCGATGCACCCTGTCGTTACTGTTGCCGCAGGTCGCGCGCTGGGTGCTGCTTTTCTCTGCGATCGCCTTGCTGGCCGCGTGCGCCAGCAGTCCGCAACGGCGCCAGCCCACTTACAAGACCTCGCACTCGGCGCTGGCCGACCTGCCGCCGCGCGCACCTTCGGCCGCCAGTGCCGGGGAGGCGAACGACATCCTGTTCCGCGCGATCGGACTGGTCGGCACGCCATACCGCTGGGGCGGCAATACCCCCGCCGGCGGCTTCGACTGCAGCGGCCTGATCGACTACATCTATCGCACCGCCGCCGGCATCAGGCTGCCGCGCACCTCGCACGACATGGCCGCGATGGACGCCCGCAAGGTGCGCAAGATGACCCAGCTGGCCAGTGGTGACCTGGTGTTCTTCGACATCGGCGGCGCGATCAGCCACGTCGGCGTGTACGTCGGCAAGGGGCGTTTCGTGCACGCGCCGAACAGCGGCGGCACGGTGCGGCTGGACGATATCGACGGGCCGTATTGGGGAGATCATTTTGCCTATGGGAGGCGGGTGCTGGATTGAGGCTCCGGATGGACCTCGGGGATTGAGGCTAGCCCGGGCGCTCATCTCCAGCTCTCTCTCCACCAAACGGCAACCCGGTGGCAGGGCTTGAGGCGATCTTGTGCTTCCCCTCTCCAACTCTCCCCCGGAGGGGGAGAGGGCGAACGAATAACGGCGCCTAAGGGCGCCGTTATTGCTTTGGCCTTATTGAAGCGGGCTCAGTGCTCTGCACTGCCTGGCGCGTGGGCGTGGCCGTGGGCGATCTCTTCCTCGGTGGCGTCGCGCACTTCGCCGAGGGCCACGTCGAAGTGCAGGGTCTTGCCGGCCATCGGGTGGTTCAGGTCCACGTCGATCGCGCTCATGCCGACCTTGTGCACGGTCACCGCGCGCTGGCCGCCCTGCTTCAGCTGCAGCACGGTGGTCATGCCGGGCTTGAGCCGGTTCGCCTGCGGGAAATACTTCTTCGACATGCGCTGGATCTGACCTTCCTCGCGCTCGCCGTAGCCATCGGCCGGCGCCACGTCCACGCTCAGCGTCTCGCCGGCCTCGTGGCCTTCCAGCGCCGCTTCCAGGCCCGGGATCAGCTGGCCGTGGCCAAGCAGGATCCACAGCTGCTCGTCGCGATCGTGCGAGCTCTCGACCTTTTCGCCATCCACCGTCAGCGTGTAGTGGATTGCGATGACCTTGTCCTTGCCAGCCTTCATTGCCTGTCTCGTCGGTGGGATCAAACGGCGGATTCTAGCAGTAGCCTGACAGGCTAGGACTCGCGATGGCCGAAGCCCACGCCACGCGCCTCTGGCCCCAGCCACAGCAGCAACGCCAGCAGCAGCGCCACCAGCACCATCCACAGCGCCATCGCGAACGCGAAATCGCCGCCGTGCCGCTGCGCCAGCCAGGTCTGCGCGGTGGCGGTGACCGCCGCCAGCAGGTTGCCCATCTGGTAGGCAAACCCCGGCAAGGTGCCGCGCACCGCGGCCGGCGACAACTCGTTCAGATGCGTCGGCACCACGCCCCAGGCGCCCTGCACCATCACCTGGATCAGGAACGCGCCCAACCCCAGCAGGATCAGCGAGCCGCCGTACATCCACAGCGGAATCACCGGTATCGCCAGCAGCGCGGCGATCATCATCGCCTTGCGCCGGCCGATGCGCTCGGACAAGGCACCGAAATACAGGCCACCCACCAGCGCACCGAGATTCAGCAATGCCACCAGCACGAAGGCCATGGCAGAGCCGGTGGGCAGGTGCAGGTTCACCTCCTCGAAGGTGTGGTACATGTCCTGCGAGCCGTGGCTGAACATGTTGAACGCCATCATCAGCAGCATCAGGTGGATCACCAGCTTCCAGTGCCCGCGCATGGCCTCGAACAGACCGGGCCGCTTCGCCGCCTGCGCGCCTTCCTTCCAGACCGCCGACTCCGGCACCTTGCGGCGGATGTACAGCACCAGCAAGGCCGGGATCGCGCCGACCACGAACAGGCCACGCCAGCCGATGTGGTCGACCAGCAGCCAATTCGCCAGCGCGGCGAGGAAGAAGCCGCACGGGTAGCCGCTTTGCAGCAAGCCCGACACCGCGCCGCGGGCTTTCGCCGGTATCGACTCCATCGCCAGCGACGCGCCGATGCCCCATTCGCCGCCCATCGCGACGCCGAACAAAAAACGCAGCGCCAGCAACGCGGTCAGCGACGAGGCAAATGCCGTGGCGAATTCGAACAACGAGAACAGGATCACGTCGAGCATCAGGATCGGCCGCCGCCCGAAGCGATCGGCCAGCCGCCCGAACAGCAGCGCACCCAAGGGCCGCGCCGCCAGGGTCAGGAACAGCGCATAGGTGATCTGCGCCGTCCCCACGTCGAACTCCTTCGCCACCGTGACGATGACGAAGGTCAGCAGGAAATAGTCGAACGCATCCAGTGTCCAGCCCAGGAAACTGGCCAGCACGGTGTGCCGCTGGACGGTATTGAGTTCACGCAAGGGTGCCAGCAGCGACATCGGTCTCTCCTCGAACGGGACCTCACGCACAGGGCGCGGCGGCGACGATGGTACTCGTGCACCCGATGGCTTAAGAGCCTGTTCAAAGTCTCCGGATGCCTCGCGTTGTCATCCAGTGGCCGCCAGGCGGCAGTGCGTGGCGCAGCGCCTGACTGGCCGTCAGGCCAAGCCGCGCGCTGCCGCCTGGCGGCCACTGGATGACAACCCTTCGGGCCGGGCCTGTTTGCGCGCATGCCGGCGTCATCACTCCGTCGTGGACGGACGTCCACTCCCTCGTTCTTCCTTGGCCTGCGCGCAAACAGCTCCCGGCGCGGGGTATCCGAAGACTTTGAACAGGCTCTAAGCTGCCGCCATCGACGAAAACCGGGATCCGGATGGACCGCCGCAGCCGCCAGCGCATCGCTCACCTGTACGACAACCACCTGCAACGCGGCTACGTCCGGGGCAAGCTGGCCGGCGACCCGGTCTATGCGGCCACTGCCACGCTGGTCGCCGGCACGGCGCTGCCCCTGCTCGACATCGGCTGCGGCATCGGCCTGCTCGGACTGTACCTGCACGCGCTAGGCCATACCCGGCCCTACCTCGGCGTGGATCACGACGCGCGCAAGATCGCCGCCGGGCAACAGGCCGTGCAGCGCGCTGGACTCGGTGCGCTGATGAGCTTACGTCATGCCGACGTGGCCGAACTGCCACCGATGCATGGCCATGTCGCGCTGCTCGACGTACTGCACTACCTGCCCGCCGCACGCCAGCCCACCCTGCTGCAGGAGGCTGCCCGGCACCTGGCGCCCGATGGCTGCCTGATCATCCGCAACGTGCTGCGCGAGCCGAACTGGCGCTTCCACGCCACGCGTGTCGAGGAGTTTTTCCTGCGCACCTCCGGCTGGATTCCCGGCGGCGCGCAACACTATCCGAGCGCCGGCGAACTGCGCGCGCCGCTGCAGGATGCCGGGCTCCACGTGCACATCGAACCGCTGCGCGGACGCACGCCGTTCAACAGTTACCTGATCGTGGCGCGGCCGCGTCGTTGAGACGATCGCGGCACGCCGTTCAGCTTGATCCCACGCAAACGCGCGCGGCGATGACGGATCGGCTATACTCCGCCACACATTCGTCCCCACGAGTGCTGCGACACACCGTCGCCCCTTCCCCTTAGTCTGCAACACGGTATGAACACTCCGGGTTGCTCAGGAGTGTTACATGTCTTTTGATTCGCTGGGCCTTGCGCCCGCGTTGTTGCGCGCGCTTGCCGATTACGGCTACACGCAGCCCACCCCGATCCAGTCCGCCGCCATTCCGCCCGCACTGGAAGGTCACGACCTGCTCGCCGCCGCCCAGACCGGCACCGGCAAGACCGCCGCGTTCGCGCTGCCGTTGCTGCAGAAGCTGTCGACCAGCGGGCAGACCATGACCCGCCGCCCGCGCGCACTGGTGCTGACCCCGACCCGCGAGCTGGCTGCCCAGGTGCATGAAAACCTGCGCGACTACGGCAAGCACGTCAATGTCAGCGCCACCACCATCTTCGGCGGCGTCAGCATGGGCCCGCAGATCAACGCGCTGCGCCGCGGCGTGGACGTCGTCATCGCCACCCCCGGCCGGTTGATGGACCACATGCAGCAGCGCACGCTGGACCTGTCTGCGGTGGAAACGCTGGTGCTGGACGAAGCCGACCGCATGCTCGACATGGGCTTCCTGCCGGCACTGAAGCGCATCCTCGCCGCGCTGCCGAAGAAGCGCCAGACCCTGTTGTTCTCCGCCACCTTCGCGCCGGCGATCAAGGCGCTGGCGATGGACTTCATGCACAACCCTCGCGAGATCTCGGTCTCCGCGCCGAACACCGTGACCACCCTGGTCAGCCACCAGGTGCATCCGGTCGACGCTTCGCGCAAGCGCGACCTGCTGCTGCACCTGCTGTCGGCCGACAGCCGCCGGCAGTCGCTGGTGTTCAGCCGCACCAAGCACGGCGCCGACAAGCTGGTCACCTACCTCAATGCGTCGGGCCTGCGCAGCGCCGCGATCCACGGCAACAAGAGCCAGAACGCGCGCACCCGCGCCCTCAGCGATTTCAAGAGCGGCCGCGTCACCGTGCTGGTGGCCACCGACATCGCCGCGCGCGGCATCGACATCGAACAGCTGCCGATCGTGATCAACTTCGACTTGCCGTCGGTAGCCGAAGACTACGTGCACCGCATCGGCCGCACCGGTCGCGCCGGCATGGAAGGTCTCGCCGTCTCGCTGGTCAGCCACGACGAGTCCGGCCTGCTGTTCGACATCCGCAAGCTGCTGAAGCAGGACATCGCAATCACGCCGATCACCGGTTATGAGCCATCCGCCCCGCTGCGCGTGGATGCCGGTGCGCCGCGTCCGAAGCAGGGCGGCGGCGGTCAGCGCCAGCCGCGTGCGCCGCGACAGGGCAAGACCGCCGGCGCGGCACGGCCGAACGGTTATGCGCCGCAGGGCCGCAGCGATCATGCCGCCGGCAACCAGCGCCGCCGTTCGAACCATCGTCCGGCCGCCAAGGCCTGAGCGAAACAAGCTTGAGTGACACTGAACGTGGCGGCCTGATGGCCGCCACGTTCGTTTTGAAAGGCCACGGATCGCTCAATCGCCGGTGCGGATTTTCGCCGTGAGTACGTGGTCCTCCCAGCGTCCCGCAATTCGCAAATACTCCCGCGCATAACCTTCACGCTCGAAGCCAAGCCCCTCCAGCAACCGCGCGCTGCGCTCGTTGCGCGGCAGGTAATTCGCCATCACGCGATGCAGGCCCAGCTCACCGAACGTCCATGCCAACCCGGCTTCCAGTGCCTCGTGCATCAGCCCCAGCCCCTGCTGGCCAGCGCTGACGCTGTAGCCGAGCAGGCATGCCTGGAACGGTCCGCGCACCACGTTGGACAGGCTGAAGCTGGCGAGGACATCCTCACCGTCCGGGCTGAACACGATGAGCGGATAGCCACGATCGAGACGCGCAGCCGCCTGTCCATCCGCGATCGCCTGCGCGCAATGTTCCAGCGTGTAGTAACTGTCCTCGCGCAAGGGTTCCCACGGCGCCAGATGAGCGCGATTGTCCACGCGGAAGCGCAGCAATTTCGGCGCATCGGAAGGTTCGGGCAAACGGATGCGGGTACGCGCAGTCTGCAGCACGGCCGACACGCTCATGACAGCCCCAATGCCGCCGCGTGATGGCGCAGGTGATCGTCGATGAAGCTGGTGATGAACCAGTAGCTGTGGTCGTAGCCGGCATGCCGGCGCAGCAGCAGCGGCTGCCCCGCCTCGGCGCAGGCCTGGTCGAACAATTCGGGCTTCAACTGGGCTTCGAGGAACGGGTCGGCCTCGCCCTGGTCGATCAGGATCGTGCCGCCGAAGGTCTGCCGCCGCACCAGTTCGCAGGCATCGTAGTCGGCCCAGGCCGCCGGGTCGTCGCCGAGATAACGCGGCAGCGCCTTCCTGCCCCACGGCACCTGGCTGGGCGCCACGATCGGCGCGAACGCCGACACCGAGCGGTAGCGTTGCGGGTGTTTCAGGGCGAGGGTCAACGCGCCATGGCCGCCCATCGAGTGGCCGCAGAGGCCGCTAAGTGCCGTGTCCACCGGAAACTGCGCGGCGATCAGCGCGGGCAATTCGTCCGCCACATAGCGGTGCATGCGGAAATGCGCCGACCACGGCGCCGCCGTGGCGTCGACGTAGAAGCCCGCGCCTTCGCCGAACTCCCAGTCGCCGGTGGCGCCGTCGATGCCGGTGCCGCGCGGGCTGGTGTCGGGCATCACCAGCACCAGGCCCAGCTCGGCCGCCAGCCGCTGCGCGCCGGCCTTGATCGTGGCGGTTTCCTCGGTACAGGTCAGCCCGGCCAGGAAATACAGCACCGGGCACAGCTGCCGGGTGGCCTGCGGCGGCTGGTAGACGGCAAAGCGCATGGGGCCGGCGCAGGCCTCCGAGTGGTGGCGGTAGACGCCCTGGACGCCGCCGTGCAGGCGCTGTTCGGAGATCGTTTCGAGCATGCCCATCGTGGTCCTCGGCCCTCTGGCAAGGCAGCGCGAAGGATAACCGCACGGCCAGCACTTTCGCGTTCAGCAAGAACTGCCACGCGCAAGCGTGGAGACTGGTAGAATGCACGATCTGCGCGTCGCATTCCCGGCGCTGCCTTCTGTTCCGAGGTTCCCATGTCATCCCCCGTCTCCGACCACGCCCCGGTTCCGTCCGGTTTTGGCGCACTCGCGCTGCATCCCGACGTTCTGCGCGTACTGGCCGATGTCGGCTACGAATCGCCCTCGCCGATCCAGGCCGCCACCATCCCGCCGCTGCTGGAAGGCCGCGACGTGCTGGGCCAGGCGCAGACCGGCACCGGCAAGACCGCCGCGTTCGCGCTGCCGATCCTGTCGCGGATCAGCCCGCGCGCCGGCAAGCCGCAGGCGCTGGTGCTGGCGCCCACGCGCGAACTGGCGATCCAGGTGGCCGAGGCGTTCCAGCGTTATGCCGCGCACATCCCCGGTTTCCAGGTGCTGCCGATCTACGGCGGCCAGAGCTACGGCCCGCAGTTGCACTCGCTGAAGCGCGGCGTACACGTCGTGGTCGGCACGCCCGGCCGCGTGATCGACCACCTGGACAAGGGCACGCTGGATCTGTCCGAGCTGAAGTACCTGGTGCTCGACGAAGCGGACGAGATGCTGCGCATGGGGTTCATCGACGACGTCGAGAAGGTGCTGCAGGCGACTCCGCCGCAGCGCCAGGTCGCGCTGTTCTCGGCGACCATGCCCACGGTGATCCGCAAGATCGCGCAGCGGCACCTGAAGGATCCGGTCGAGGTCATCATCAAGTCCTCCGCCGCCACCACGCCGAACATCCACCAGCGCTACTGGTTTGTCAGCGGCATGCACAAGCTCGATGCGATGACGCGCATCCTGGAAGCCGAGCCGTTCGACGCGATGATCATCTTCGCGCGCACCAAGCAGGCCACCGACGAACTGGCCGGCAAGCTGCAGGCGCGCGGCCTGGCGGCGGCTGCGATCAACGGCGACATCGCCCAGCCGCAGCGCGAGCGGGTGATCCAGCAACTGAAGGACGGCAAGCTCGACATTCTCGTGGCCACCGACGTGGCCGCCCGCGGCCTCGACGTGGACCGGATCAGCCACGTGCTGAACTACGACATTCCGTACGACACCGAAAGCTACGTGCACCGCATCGGCCGCACCGGCCGTGCCGGGCGCAGCGGCGAGGCGATCCTGTTCGTCAGCCCGCGCGAGCGCGGCATGCTGAACGCGATCGAGCGCGCCACCAAGCAACCGATCGAGCAGATGCAGCTACCGTCGGTCGAGGTGGTCAACGACGTGCGCATCGGCAAGTTCAAGCAGCGCATCAGCGACATGCTGGCGCAGGGCGACCTCGGCCAGTTCCAGCAGTTGATCGAACAGTACGAGCAGGAACACAACGTGCCGGCGGTCGAGATCGCCGCCGCGCTGGCGTGCATCGCGCAGGGCGACCAGCCGCTGCTGCTGGCGCCGCCGCCGAAGCGCGAGAAGTACGAGCCGGCCGCGCGCGAACACAAACCGCGCGAGCGCGAAGGCACGCCTGCCCGTGCCCCGCGCGAACACAAGACGCACGCGCACGAGAGCGCGCCGCCGCGCGAGTTCGGCCACCGCCCGGTGCGCGCGCACGCCACCGAGGAGGGCAAGCGCACCTATCGCGTCGAGGTCGGTCACGAGCACGGCGTGAAGCCGGGCAACATCATCGGCGCGATCGCGAATGAAGCCGGCCTGGACAGCCAATTCATCGGCCGCCTCAGCATCCGCGACCACTACAGTCTGATCGACCTGCCCGACGGCATGCCGAAGGAAGTGTTCGAGCACCTGAAGAAGGTGTGGGTGGTGCAGCAGCAGTTGCGCATCCACGAGTGGGACGGCAGCGACACCGGCACCAGCGCACCGCCGGCGCACAAGCCGGGCGGTTTCAAGAAGCCCGGCGGCTTCAAGCCACGGCCCGGCGGCGCCAAGCCGACGCGGCGCAAGTAAGCGCCCTGCGCCGCGCCGCTCGATAAGCGACGGCGCGACGACGTAACATCGGCGGGATCGTCGTCGCCGCGAACCCGCCGCATGCCCAGCCGCACTGCCGAACACCGTCCGCCCAGCGGCGCCGAGCCGCGGCTCGACGGGCTCGCGCCATCCGCCATGCGGCAAATGCAGGCGGCGGCACATGCGATCCGTGATGGTGCCGAGGCTGCCGCCATGCAGGCGCTGGATGGCGTCCTCGCGATGACGCCGGGGCATCCCGAGGCGCTACGTCTCTACGCCATCCTGCACGCCCGCGCGCACCGCCATGCCGAAGCGAAGGTGGTACTGCAACACGCCATCGCGCAATGGCCCGACTACGTACTTGCCCATTCCGACCTGGGCAACGTGCAGCAGGCCGCCGGCGAACTGGACGCAGCCTTCGCCAGCTGGCGGCAGGCCTGCGCACTGGCGCCGCAGGCGCCGATGCCGTGGTTCAACCTCGGCCGCAACCTGCAGTTGCATGGCGATACCGCGGCGGCGATCGAGGCCCTGCAGCACGCGCATGCGCTGGCGCCGGACTTCTTGCCCGCCTTGGTCCTGCTCGGCGATGCGCTGGTGCATGCCGGCCGTTTCGACGAAGCGGATGCGCGCTACCGCGCCGCGCTGGCGCTGCATCCGGCCTGCGGCGACGCCTGGCGCGGGCTGGCGAACATGAAGACGCGGCCGCTGTCCGGGCACGACCGCGAGCAACTGGCGACAGCCTTGCGCCAGCCCGGACTCGGCGCCACCGACCGCATCGCGATGGGTTTCGCGCTGGGCAAGGTGTGCGAAGACCAGGGCCATTACGAGCAGGCCTTCGTCGCACTGAACCAGGCCAACGCCGAACTGCGCCAGCTCCATCCATGGAACGCCGGCGCGTTCCATGCGCATGCCGATGCCCTGTTCGCCGCTTCGGCCCGGTTGCCGGCAGCGGCGGACCCGACCCTGGGCCACGAAGTGATCTTCATCGTCGGCCTGCCGCGCTCCGGCTCCACGCTGTTCGAACAGATCCTCGCCGCCCATCCCGACATCGAAGGCGCCAGCGAATTGCCGGATCTGGAAAGGGTGCTCGGCGACGAATCCACCCGCCGTCGCCAGCCGCTGCTGCAGTGGATCGCCGCAGCAACGGCCGACGACTGGCAGCGGCTCGGGCGCCGTTACCTGGAACTCACCGCGCGCTGGCGCCGGCACAAGCCGCGGCATACCGACAAGCTGCCGTCGAACTGGCTGCTCGGCGGCGTGCTGGGCGCGATGCTGCCCGGCGCGCGCATCGTCGACGCCCGGCGCGACGCACTGGAAGCGGGCTGGTCCTGCTACAAGCAGCAGTTCTACCGGTTGCCGCATTTCGCCTGCACGCTGACCGACATCGCCGCCTACATCCGCGACTACGAACGGATCATGGGCGCGTGGCAGGCGGCCGCCCCGCAGCGCATCCGCATCCAACGCTACGAAGCGCTGCTGGCCGAGCCGGAACACGAGATCCGCAACTTGCTGGCGTTCTGCGATCTCTCGTTCGATCCCGCCTGCCTCGACTTCCACCACGCGAAGCGCAGCGTGCGCACTGCCAGCGCCACCCAGGTGCGCCAGCCGCTGCAACGCGACACCGCGCGTGCCGATCGCTACGGCGCCCTGCTCGATCCGCTGCGTCTGGGCCTCGGCCTGCCGATGTCCGGCTGGTAGAAGCCGACGCCGGTCGTTCGGCGCAGGCACCGCACGTGAAGCCGTTCATCGAGTGGATCGAGCACAGGCTCGTCGCCGGCGATATCGATGCCCTGCTCGACTATCGCCGCCAGGTGCCGTTCGCCGAACGCGCACATCCCACCGACGAGCACCTGCTGCCGCTGTTCGTGGCGCTCGGCGCGGCGGGCACAGACATCCATGCGCAACGGATCGACGCCGGCATCGACATGGGCTTCCTGGCCATGGATATCTATCGGTTCGCGGGATAAGCGGCTGCCCGCCGTCAGGCGCCGGACGGCCTCTTCACGAAAAATTCCCGGCAAAGCGCTATGACTCCGCCGTTCCGCCTGGGAGTCTGGGGGCTCGCGATGCTGACGTCGCGTGATGGTGGAACGGTTATCGGATCCCCGTCGTGCCTGGCCGCCGAGTTGTGCAACGCCAGTCGCACGCGTCGACCCTTTCCAATGCCATCACCTCGTGGAGGGGAACTCATGTCATCACGAAACTTGACCGGCTTGAGCATCGCGCTGGGCGCCGTTTTCGGTCTGGCGGCAAGCAACCAGGCCTTCGCTGAAAACGCGGCCACCACCGTGGAAGTGACGCCTGCCGTGAAACACGACACCTTGCGCTCCCTGCGCGGCACGATGCCGCGCCCGGAAGATTTCTCCAAGAGCCCCCGCATCCATCCGCTGCATCCGCTGCCGCCGCTGGCTCCGGGCAACCAGACCGACGGTGCCGTGCAACACGCCATCACCGGCGCGTTCGCGCCCGCACTGGGCGCCGGCTTCGACGGCGTCGGCCAGGGCTTCAGCGGCCCGCAGGGCACGTTCAACGTCAACAGTGCCCCGTCGGACACCAACGGCGCGGTAGGCGCGACCCAGTACCTGCAGATCGTCAACACCGGCTTCGCCGTGTTCGACAAGGCCAGCAAGGCGGTGATCTACGGTCCGGTGCCGAGCAACACCCTGTGGTCCGGCTTCGGCGGCCCCTGCGAGAACGACAACGACGGCGATGCCGTGGTGGTCTACGACAAGGCCGCCAACCGCTGGGTCGTCTCGCAGTTCGCCGTCAGCGCCACGCCGTATTACCAGTGCGTGGCCGTGTCGGCCACCAGCGACGCCACCGGCGCGTACTACCGCTATGCCTTCTCCTACGGCAGCGTCTTTCCCGACTATCCGAAGATGGGCGTCTGGCCGGATGCCTATTACGAAACCTTCAACATGTTCACCAATACCTTCCAGGGCGCCAAACTGTGCGCCTATGACCGCAATGCGATGTTGAGCGGCCAGGCGGCGACCCAGCAGTGCTTCCAGTTGTCCACCAGCTACGGCGGCGTGCTGCCGGCGGACCTCGACGGCGCCACCGCGCCGCCGGCCGGCTCGCCGAACTACATGCTGAACTTCACCAGCAACTCGCTGAACCTGTGGAAGTTCCATGTGGACTGGGCGAACAGCGCCAACACCACGCTGAGCGGCCCGATCAACATTCCGGTGGCCGCCTTCGCCACCGCCTGCCGGGGCGGCAGCTGCATCCCGCAATACGGTACGCGGCAAAAGCTGGACTCGCTGGGCGATCGCCTGATGTTCCGCCTGGCCTACCGCAACTTCGGCGACCACGAGTCACTGGTGGTCAACCATTCGGTGCAGGTCGGCGCCAAACACAACAACCCCTACACCGGCGTGCGCTGGTACGAGATCCGCAATCCTGCCGGTTCGCCGGTGGTGTACCAGCAGTCCACCTTCTCACCGGATACCAGTTACCGCTGGATGGGCTCGGTGGCGATGGACAAGCAGGGCAACCTGGCGCTCGGCTACAGCGTCTCGGACAGCTCCATCCACCCGGCGATCCGCTACACCGGCCGCCTGGCCAGCGACCCGCTGAACACGCTGGAGGCCGAGAACAGCATCATCGAAGGCACCGGGTCGCAGAGCGGCAACAACCTCGCGCGCTGGGGCGACTACAGCGCCATGACCGTCGACCCGGTCGATGACTGCACCTTCTGGTACACCACCGAGTACCTGAAAAACACCGGCTCGTTCAACTGGAACACGCGCATTGCGTCGTTCAAGTTCCCTGGCTGCCAATAAGGCTCCCAGGTATCCAGGATGCCTGTCACGCATGGCGGTGGCGGGCATCTCTCTTGCTGTTTTCTCGGACGAGGCGATCAGGCGCTCTGCGGCAGCGGCGGTTCGCCGGCGTCGAACGGGTCGAGCCAGTCCTCCGGCGTCAGCAGCGGCATACCGTGCGCGAGGCGCGCCTTGTCGCACTGCGGGCTGATCGCGCCGAACTCCCACGACGGCTGCACCTCGCGGCATACCGACGGCCGCTGCGGGTAGATGCCGCAATGCGCCGCCTCGCCCACCACGCCTTGCAAGGCCACGCAGCGCGGCTGCGCGGCGTTGGTGCCGCGCATAGCCAGGCGGTGCGGGTCGAGCTTTTCGGTCAGCTCCGGCGGCACCTTGCCACCGAGGAAGGCTTCCGCCTCCGACCAATGAAACGCCACGCGAAAGAACGCGCAGCAGGCACCGCAACGCAAGCAGGGATGTTCCATCGAAGCGACCGGCGGCGCCCCGAGGCGCGCAGGAGGCGAATTCTAGAGCAGCGGGCGTCCGCTGCGCAGCGGCGGCGGAGAGCTACCCCTCCCTGCCCTCCCCTGCGCCGCAGGGGAGGAGGCTTTGAAAGCGGGCAGTCCCGCCCGCTTGAGTCCTCATGGCTCGCCGGCGAAGGTGTTGCACTGGGCAACCTCGCCGCTGCTGAAGCCGGCCTTGAACCACTTCACCCGCTGCGCCGAGGTGCCGTGGGTGAACGTGTCCGGCCGCACGCGGCCTTGCGCCTGCTGTTGCAGGGCGTCGTCGCCGATGTGGCTGGCTGCGTTCAGGGCCTCCTCGATGTCGCCCGGCTGCAGCCATTGCAGGCTCTGCTGGCTGTGGTTCGCCCACACACCGGCGTAGCAATCCGCCTGCAGTTCCTGCCGCACCGACAGGCCGTCGGCGCCGTCCATCGGCGCACCGCGGCGACGCGCCTCGTCGACCTTGTCGAATACACCGGTCAGCTTCTGCACGTGATGGCCGACCTCGTGCGCGATCACGTAGGCGCGGGCGAAATCGCCGGAGGAATGCAGTTCGTCCTGCAGTTGCTGAAAGAACGCCAGGTCCAGGTACACCTTCTGGTCGCCGGGGCAATAGAACGGGCCCACCGCCGTGGTGGCGCCGCCGCAGGCCGTGTTCACGCCGCCGCTGAACAGATGCAGCTTGGGCTCGACATAGGTCGAGCCATGCGCCTGGAAGATCGCGCCCCAGCTCTGCTCGGTCGAGTGCAGGATCGCGCTGACGAAGGCCTGCTGCTCGGGATCGACCTGGGCCGGCTGCCCGGTCTGCGTCGGGGCGCCCGGCAGGGTGCCGCTCTGGTCCAGCAGCGCCAGTGGGTTCTTGAAGAAGATCCAGCCCAGCAGCGCCAGCACGACCAGGCCGCCCAGGCCCATGCGGCCACCACCACCGAAACGCGGACCGCCACCGCCACCGCTGTCGACCTCGACGTTGCTGCTGCTGCCGCCTTTTCGCCAATCCATAGGAATCCCTTGTTGACCGATGCACGCACCCCGTGCCGCGTGGCGACGATAGCGCGTCGACCGGGATCACGCCACGGCGCGCGCTGCCGCTAAAGTAGGCGACCTTTTGTGAGGATTTCAGCATGACCCACCTGCCCGCCCTGGTCACCCTGCTCGCCGTGCTGCTGCAGTTCGGCACCATGTGGGCGGTCGGTCATGCCCGCGGCAAGTACGGCATCAAGGCACCGGCCACCAGCGGCGACCCGGCGTTCGAGCGCGCCTACCGGGTGCAGGTGAACACCCTGGAAAGCACGGTGATGTTCCTTCCCACGCTGTGGCTGGCGGCGAACTACGGCTTCAGCGGCTGGGCCGGCGTGGCCGGGCTGGTCTGGATCGTCGGCCGCGTGTGGTACGCGCTGGCCTACCTGCAGGATCCCGCCAAACGTGGCCCCGGCTATACGGTCGGCATGCTCGGCTGGGCCGCGCTGCTGGTGATGGCCTGCATCGGCGTCGGCCGGGCCATGCTGATCGGCTGAGCGCTCAGACCAGCGGACCGGGTGCAATCGCGCTCAATACCCACACGCGATGCGGCACCGCCATCGGCTCGGCTGCATGGTGGGCGGCCAGCATGTCGGCCAGTTCGGCGTCGAAGCGCGCCACCTTCACCTCGTCCAGCGTGGCTCCAACGCCTGCGCTGGCACGGATGCGGCCGCGCCAGTCCACGTGGCTGTACGGCACGTCCAGGTCGAACGAGTACGTGCGCAGGTCGCCGAAGCCGGCTTCCGCCACGTCCTTCAGCCACGCCGGATACAGGCCGCTGCCGCTGTGCAGCGTCCAGGCCGGGTTGTAGGCGAGGATCAGCCGCTCGGTGTCCTGCACCATGTTGCCGGCCAGCGGCACCCAGTCGAAATGCGCGATCAGCAGCCGCCCGCCCGGCCGCAACCACTTGCGCACCAGGGCCGCCGTGCGCGGCCGGTCGAACCAGTGCCAGCACTGGCCGGCGGTGATCGCGTCGAATGAGGCGACGGCGAACTCGGCGTTCTCGACCCGCGCACGCACCTGCTTCACCTGCACGCCGGCGGCCCGGTCCATCTCCGCGGCCTGCGCCAGCAGCGGCGCAGAATGATCCAGCCCGGTCACCTCGCAGCCACGCACGGCCAGGCCACGGGCGACCGTGCCGGTGCCGGTACCCAGGTCGAGAACGACGTCACCCTTGCGCACGCTGCCGTCGGCGAACAGACGTTCGAAGAAGGCGTCCGGAAACCCCGCCCGATGGCGCGCGTAATCGCTGGCAGTCCTGCCGAAATCGGTAGTCATCGACACTCCCCTGTGCTCGTCTGCAGGCCGATGGTACCCCGATGGTCTTGTGCTGCAAGCGAATGCCAGCCGCCATGCCGGTCGGCAGGATTGCGCAAGCGGCCCGCAAGGCACTAGCTTGGGAGCGCGAGTGCCGCACGCGGCGTCCGCTTTCGCCATTCGCCGCCACAGGCACGATGACCGCATGGAAATCAGCTGCACCGAGGTTTCGCCCCTGCCGCCGGCGCTCCTTCTGCCCGAGGCCAGCCGACCCGCGCCTGGCCTGCGGGCCACCGCGGGCATCATCGCCACCTACTTCGTGCTGCAGCTCGCGGTCGGCATCGCGTTCGCGCTGGCGATCGGTGTGATGGCAGCCTTCAGTCCCACCGGCCCAGGCATCGACGCCGCGATCCGCACGACTCTGGGGCAACCCGCCATGCAGGCGTTGGTGGCGATCCTCTCGCTTGGCGTGGCCGCACTGCCGACCCTGTGGCTGGCACGTCGTACATGGCCGCAGTTGTGGTCGCTGGCGCAGCCGCCGGGTTTCGGTTTCACGCCGCCGCGCCAGCTGCTGTTCTTCGCGCTGGCGGTCGTGGCCGGACTGGCGGCGCCCATCCTGGGCTCGCTGCTGACCCAGTGGCTGGCCCAAGGCCACACGGTCACCCAGGACATCCAGCAGATCGGCAGCAACACCCCGCTGGGGCTGCGCATTCCGCTGGTGCTGGTGGTGGTGTGCGTGGGGCCGCTGGTGGAAGAGCTGCTGTTCCGCGGCGTGCTGCTGTCGGCCTTGATGAAGCGCCTGCATGTCGGCTGGGCAGTGACCGGCAGCTCGCTGCTGTTTGCGCTGGTCCACCTGCCGGGACTGGAATACCAGTGGTACGCACTGCCGAACCTGATCCTGCTGGCGCTGTTGCTGGCCGGGCTGCGGCTGCGTTCGGGCTCGATCTGGCCGGCGGTGCTGGCGCACGGCGCCAACAACCTGCTCGCCGTCGCCGCCTGGTTCGTGGCGATCAATCCGCCGGGCTGATTCCGCCGCGACGCAGCAGTCGCGCGGTCTCGAACAGCGGCAAGCCCATGACCCCGGAATAACTGCCGTCGAGGTGTTCGACCAGGGTCGCACCGCGGCCCTGGATCGCGTACGCGCCGGCCTTGCCGAACGGCTCGCCGGTGGCGACGTAGGCGGCGATGGTCGGCTCGTCCAGCGTGGCAAAACGCACCTGGGACACGCAGACCTCGCACTGCTCGCCGGTCGCGCCGACCAGCCATACCGCCGAGATCACCGCATGCGTCCGCTCCGACAACCGGCGCAGCATCGCGGCCGCAGCGGCGGCATCCTGCGGCTTGCCGAATACCTCGTCGTCCAGCACCACCTCGGTGTCCGCGCCGAGCACCAGCACATCGCCCGCGTGCGCCAATGCGGCCAGTCCGGCTCTCGCCTTGTCGCGCGCCACCCGACTCACATAGTCCCGCGGCGATTCGCCCTGTGCGCGCTGCTCGGGCACGTCGACGTCGAGCACGGCGAAGTCCACGGCGAGCTGTTCCAGCAGTTGGCGCCGGCGCGGCGACTGCGAGGCGAGGTAGAGCACCGGCGTCACAGCGTCAGGCTGTATTCGCAGAACTGGTGGTCGCGCTGCCAACCGAGCGACTCGTACAGCGCCTGCGCCGGTGCATTGTCCAGCGCCGTGGACAGCGACAGGCTGGCCGCTCCCAGCGCGCGCGCGTGCTCCACCGCCGCGCCGAGCAGGCCCGCGGCCACACCCTGGCGCCGCGCGTGTGCGGCCACGAACAGGTCGTTGAGCAGCCAGGTACGCACGGTACGTACCGAGGAGAACAGCGGATACAGCTGGGTGAAACCGAGCCCGGCGTCGTGTTCGTCCAGCGCCAGCAGGATCAGCGACTCTTGGTGGTGGAAACGCTCCGCCAGGAAATGCCGTGCCCGCGCCAGGTCTGCCGGCTGGCCGTAGAACTGGCGGTAGCCGTCGAACAGCGGCGCCAGCGTGTCGAGGTCGAGGATCGTGGCTTGGCGGATCTGGAAGGACATGGCGGAGACTCCGTTGGGTGTCAGGCGCGATGGTAAGGGTGGCCGGCCACGATCGTGGTGGCGCGATACAGCTGTTCGGCCAGTACCAGCCGCACCAGCATGTGCGGCAGGGTCAGCGGGCCCAGCGACCAGCACTGGTCGGCGCGCGCCAGCACCTCGGGCGCGTGGCCGTCCGGGCCGCCGATCAGGAACGCCAGGTCGCGCCCGGCCATGCGCCACTTCACCAGCTGTTCGGCCAGTTCCTCGCTGGACCAGTTCCTGCCGCGGCCATCGAGTGCGATCACGTGGATGTCGTGCGGCAACGCCGCGAGGATCGCGGCGCCCTCGTCCTGGATCGCCCGCGCATCGTCGCGGCCCTTGCCGCGGTTGCCGGGCTTCAGCTCGATCAGCTCCAGCGGCAGTTCGTGCGACAGCCGCTTGCGGTATTCGGCAAAGCCTTCCGCCACCCAGCCGGGCATGCGTTCACCGACCGCGATCAGGCGTGCGCGCATGCCGTGGGTTCGACTCAGCTGGCTTGCGCGGCGTCGATTTCGTGCCCGTGGTCACCCACCGTCCACAGCCGCTCCAGGCCATAGAACTCGCGGATGCGCGGCAGCATCACATGAACGATCACGTCGCCCAGGTCGACCAGCACCCATTCGCCTTCCTGCTCGCCTTCCACGCCCAGCGGCATCACGCCCGCCTTCTTGGCGAACTTGCCCACTTCGTCTGCGATGGATTTGACGTGGCGTGCCGAGGTGCCCGAGGCAATCACCAGCAGGTCGGCGATGGAGGTCTTGCCGCGGACGTCGATCTCGCGCACGTCCTTGGCCTTCAGTTCTTCGAGCGCGTCGATGACCGACTTGCGCAGGGTGGCCGTGGTGACGGCCTTGTTGGTACGGGCTGTGCTCAAGAGGATGGGCCTCGATGCGGGATCGCAGCGCAAAATGGCGCGGGCGCAGTATAACCGCCCTGCCGCAACGGCACGTCAAGGCGTCGGCCGCCCGAGGCGCGGGCATTCAATGGGCCAGCGAGCGCCGGGCCAGCCGGTACTCGTGCATCAGCCGCGCCACCAGTTCGGCGGCGGGTTGCGGGCGCACCAGGCCGGCGGCCTGGCCGCACCACTCGGACAGCAGGTCGCCGCGCCCGGCTTCGGCAGCGGCGCGGCGCAATGGCGCGGTGAGCGCGTTCAGCACCGGATACGGCAGGCCCTGGGCCGCCTGCGGCATCGCCTCGACGAAGCGGTTGCGCAGGCCGCGGGCGGCGCGTCCGGAGAAGCCGCGGATGGTGGTCACCCGGTATTCCTCGACCTGCGGCAGGTCCCGCTTCCACGCCTCCGCGGCCGAGCACTCCGGGCAGGTGAGGAAGGCGGTGCCGAGCTGGCTGGCCGCCGCACCGAGCACTTCCGCCGCCAGCATGCCGCGGCCGTCCATGATGCCGCCGGCAGCGATCACCGGAACATCCCGGACAAGTGCCGTCATCGCGCGCACGGCGAGCGGCAGCAGCGCGAACAGGCCGATCATCGCGTCCTCAGCCTCGTGCAGGAAACTGCCGCGATGGCCGCCGGCCTCGGCGCCCTGCATGGACACCGCGTCGGCGCCGGCGTCGGCCCAGGCGCGCGCCTCGGCCACCGTGGTGGCCGTGCCGATCACGTAGATGTCGCGCCGGTGCAGCTCGCGCAACTGGGCCGGCGCGATCACCCCGAACGCGAAAATCGCCGCCGCCGGGCGCGCCTCGCACAGCGCGGCGAACTGATCGGAGAAGCGTGGCGCCCAGCGCGCCGGCAAGCTGGTGCGCACGTCGAGGCCCTCGCGCGCCATCAGCGCATCGAGCTGCTCGCGCGCCTTCGTCACTGCCGCCATGTCGACCTCGAATTCGTCCGGCAACACGAACAGCCCGATCGCATACGGCCGGTCGCCGAGTGCGCGGATCCGCGTGGCTTGCGCGAGGATGGTTTGCGGCTCCAGATAACCGGCGCCGAGCGAGCCCAACCCGCCGGCACCGGATACCGCCGCGACCAGTTCCGGCGGCGTCGAGCCGGCCATCGGCGCCTGGATCAGCGGATGCTCGATGCCGAGCCGATCGGCGAAGGGCGAGGTCATGCGCGGTACCTGATCGATGAATGGGCGATCAAGTATGCGCGGCGAACGGACCGGAGATAAACCTGTGCCACCGCACGACACTGGCAGCATGCCGTTGCGGTGGCCGCCGAGTGCCGATGACGCTCAACCGGCGGCATCACGCCCGCGCTTGCGCAGGCGGTCCACCGACAGTGCGCCGGCGCCCGTACCCATCGCCAGCATCAGCAATCCACCGAGATAGAGCAGGTTGACCTCGAACCCGGGCGGGCCGAATTGCGGTCCGCTGGCGGCCAGACCGATCGTGTTGACCGAACTGAAGCCGTGCGGCAGGTGCACCGTGAGCGTCGCCACCAGCAGGATGGCGGCCATCGGAATGCTGACGAGCATGACGAAGGCGCCCACGAACATGGCCAGCCCGGTTGAAAGCTCCAGCAACGTGACCACCCAGGCCATGACATGCGGCAACGGCACTCCGATCCAGTGCAACAGGTCGGCGAACTTGTCCGGGCCACGGCTGAACTTTGCCCAGCCATGGGCCATGAAACCGAATCCGATCACCAGTCGCAGCGGCAGCGGTGCCCAATCGGACCAGAACGGCGCGCGAGTCGATATGCGCATGGTCTTCTCCTGACTCCGAAAGTCTGTGCGAGCGGGAGAGCCATGCAGCTCTCCCGCTCCGGGACCGGACTTAGTGGCCGGCGTCCATCGCATCGGCTTTCTTCATCGAACCGGCTTTCATGGCACCGTGCTTCGTCGCATCCTTTTTCATGGAATCGTGCTTCATCGAACCGTGCTTCATGGAGCCGGCCTTCATCGAATCGTGCTTCATGGAGTCTTTCTGCATCGCGTCGTGCGACATCGCGGAGCTGGAACTGGCGGCCATCGCGTCCTGCGCGAACGAGGCGGAGACGGCAAGACCGCAGGTCAGGGCGGCGGCGAGAAGTGTGGCAAAGCGAGCGTTCATGGGAAGTCCTGGCAAGAAAAGGGGTGGAGACGGTCATGCCGTCTCCACCCCTTCATTCGCCGCACGCCGGCCGGGAGTTACATCGGCGGCAACCCGGGCCGAGGCGACGGCGCTAGCCGCCCTGCCCGGCCACGATGTTCACCGTGATCGCAATGATGAACACGTTGAAGAAGAATGCGATCACGCTGTGCAGCAGCACCACGCGGCGCAGGTACTTGCTGGTGATCTGCACGTCCGAGACCTGGAAGGTCATGCCGACCACGATCGAGAAATAGGCGAAATCCCAGTAATCCGGCTCGGGCGTGTCGGGAAATTCCAGGCCGGCGTGCTTCTTGCCGAAATCGCCGTAGTAGCCGTGGGCGTAGTGGACCGCGAACATCACGTTGAGGAACAGCCAGCTCAGCACCACGCTGAGCACGCCGACCGCCAACTCCAGCAGGCCACCGCCCTTGGCCGCATGCAGCTCATTGCCCAGCGCTGCCAGCACCACCGCCGAGAGCAGCACCCCGCCCCATAGCACGCCCCAGCGTCCGGTATCCAGCGCCCGCGCCTGGCTGCGCATGTGGCTCGGCGAAGCCCGGTTGAACAGGCGCGCGAAGACGCCCAGGAACACCAGCGCCGCCAGGTCGAAACCCAGCAGCACCGCATTGGCCGGGCGCACGCCGGCATGCAGCAGCAGCGCCATCGCCACGAGGAAGATGAGCAGCGACAGGATCGTCCACGGGCGACCCTTCACGAAACGCCATGGCCGCCAGCCGCGCCGCCGCGATGCGCGTTCGCCCGCCTGGTCCGATGGTTCGTCCATGCATGCCTCCGTGTCAGTGTTTCAGCCGAGCAGGTCGTGGTATTCCGGATGCCGCTGCATCCACGCGGCAGCATACGAGCAGGCCGGCACCACCTTCCAGCCTTCGGCACGCGCCGTGATCATCGCCTCCTGCACCAGGGCGGCAGCGATGCCGCGCCCACCCAGCGCGGCCGGCACTTCGGTGTGGGTGATCGTCATCACGCCGGCGGCCAGGGTGTAGTCGAGCAGGCACGGCATGTCTTCCACGCGGGTTTCGAAGCGACGGGCGACGCGGTCGTGCTGGATGGCGAGCGGCATGCAAACTCCCGATCGGAAGACGATCGACAAGCATACGACGTGCGCGGGGCAACCGGGCGTGAAGTCGGGATGCCGGTTCGTTCGCGCCGGCTGCATGCGCTGTCGGGCACGGTGGGTCCTTGTCCGCATCACCGCACAGGAGAACCCCATGAAACGATCCGCATCCGCTCACTGGTCCGGCGGCATCAAGGACGGCCAAGGCACGATCACGACCGAAACGGGCGTGCTGAGCGAAGCCACCTACGGTTTCAAGTCGCGCTTCGAGGACGGCCCCGGCACCAACCCGGAGGAACTCATCGCGGCGGCGCATGCCGGCTGCTACTCGATGGCGCTTTCGCTGGGACTGGGCAACGCCGGCTTCACCGCCGACAGCATCGACACCAAGGCGGCGGTGACCCTGGCCAAGGACGGCGACGGCTTCACCATCACCACGGTGGATCTCAGTTGCCGCGCCAAGGTACCGGGCATCGACGCGGCCACCTTCGACAGCATCGCGCAGGCGACCAAGCTGGCCTGCCCGGTGTCCAAGGTGTTGAAGGCCGAGATCACGCTGGACGCCCGGCTGGAAGGCTGACTGTCTTCGGCTCAGGCGGCGATCTCTTCCGTGGAAGGCGAAATCGCGCCGGCTTCGACCCGCCGGCGCTGGTGCACCGCCTGCGCCAGCCGCTGCAGCACTTGCACGGAACTGTCCCAGTCGATGCAGCCGTCGGTGATGCTCTGGCCGTAACGCAGCGGCTGGCCGGGTTGCAGTTCCTGGCGGCCGCCGAGCAGATGGCTTTCCACCATCACGCCGAGGATGCGCCGCTCGCCGGCGGCGATCCGCGCGGCGATGTCCTCGGCCACCAGCGGCTGGTTCTCCGGCTTCTTGCCACTGTTGGCATGGCTGACGTCGATCATCACCCGCCCGGCCAGGCCGGCCTTGTCGATCGCCGCACAGGCGGCGTCGACGCTGGCCGCGTCGTAGTTCGGCACCTTGCCGCCGCGCAGGATCACATGGCAATCGCCATTGCCGCTGGTGGTGGCGACGGCAGCCTGGCCGTCCTTGGTCACCGCCATGAAATGATGCGGCTGCGACGCGGCGTGCACCGCATCCACCGCGATCTTCACGTTGCCGTCGGTGCCGTTCTTGAAACCGACCGGGCAGGACAGCCCCGAAGCCAGCTCGCGATGCACCTGGCTTTCGGTGGTGCGCGCGCCGATCGCGCCCCACGCCACCAGGTCGGCGATGTATTGCGGCGTGATCATGTCGAGGAACTCGCAACCCGCCGGCACGCCCAGCGCGTTGATGTCGCGCAGCAGGCTGCGGGCGATGCGCAATCCCTTGTCGATCTGGAAGCTGCCGTCGAGGTCGGGGTCGTTGATCAGCCCCTTCCAGCCGACCGTGGTGCGCGGCTTCTCGAAGTACACCCGCATCACGATCTCCAGCGCATCGCCGAGCTCGCGGCGCAGCGGCGCCAGCCGGCCGGCGTACTCCAGCGCGGCGCGGGTGTCGTGGATCGAGCACGGACCGATCACCACCGCGAGACGGTCGTCGCTGCCGGCGAGAATGCCGTGCAGCGCCTGTCGCGAGGCATCGACGATGGCCATTGCCGCGTCGGTGACGGCGCAGTCGCGCATGACCTCGGCCGGTGTGCTGAGGCGGGTGATGGCGCGGATGCGCAGGTCGTCGGTGGTGTGCATGGCGGCTCTCCTGGAGGATTTTCAGGCGGCGGCCATAAAAAAACCGCCCTGTGGTGGCGGTTCGGTGTGGTTGTGTCGATCAGTTCAAAACGATCGCGCCCGCGCCGCCGCCGTTGGCTTCGGATAGCCGTAAAACCAGAAATACAGGCGGGCGGTGGCGGAATGCATGGCGACATAGATAACACAATGGACGTCCAAATCAAACTCCCGGCCGGCGGGAGGCTAGACTGACGGCATGCCTTCGCCCCTCGACCTGCTGACCCGCCCTGCCCGCGAACCGATCCGCCGCTGGGTCCTCAAGGCCTTTCCGCGCGCCGATACCGGCAGCGTCGACTACGACCATCCGCACGGCGATCCCGGCCTGTTCGGACCGCACAGCGCGACCTGGCGCGTGCACTCGGACTTCCCCGGCATGCTGGCCGGCGGCCTCGCCGCGCTGACCCTGCAGACGCTGCACCCGCTGGCGCTGGCCGGGGTGTGGGACCACTCCAACTTCCGCGGCGACCTGCTCGGCCGGCTGCGCCGCACCACAGCCTTCGTGGGCGGCACCACCTACGCGCCGCGCGCACAGGCCGAGGCGCTGATCGAACACGTGCGGCAGATCCACGCGCACATCACCGGCCATGGGGAAGATGGCCGTCCGTACTCGGCGGACGATCCAGACCTGCTCACCTGGGTCCACGTCAGCGAGGCCTGCTGCTTCCTGCAAGGCTACCGCCGCTACAGCCACATCGCGATGCCGGCCGGCGCGGCCGACCGTTATTACGACGAGGTGCGGCGGATCGCCGAGACGCTCGGCGCGCGCGATGTGCCCGCGTCCGAACGCGAGGTGACCGAATACTTCCGGCGCATCCAGCCCGAGCTGGCTTTCACCGAACGCTCGCGCGTCGTGCTCGGGCTGCTGGGACAGGTGCGCCTGCCGGTACCGGCGGCCAGCCTCTCGCGCGACCTGTTTCTGCTCGCCGGCCACGCCCTGCTGCCGGACTGGGCGGTCCGGATGCTGGGCCACACATCGCGCCAGCAGCGCCAGGCACAACTGGCGGCGCACGCGTTGTGGTCGATCGCACCGGTATTTCGCGCGGCGCTGAAGGACGGCATCGCCAGCCGCGCCTGCCGGCGCGTGGACATGCCGCCGGAGCAATTGCAGCACTGGGCGTAGCTCCGCGCCGTCCATCGGCATTGACAGCGGCACCCTATCGGCTAACGTCGACTGCTAACGTCAGTCAGGGACTCCCGTGGCAACCCTCATTCCGACTCGCAATGGCTGCCTGCTGCGGATGACCGGCGGCGAAAAGCGCTTCTCCGAACGACTGGAACAGAAGCTCGAGGACGACTATCTGCTGTGGTACGACGTGCCGGTCGGGCTGAAGCAGCGACGCCCGGATTTCGTGGTGTTCCACCCGCGCCGCGGCATGCTGGTGCTGGAGGTGAAGGACTGGAAGCCGGACACCATCCGCCATGCCGACAGCACCCAGTTCACTTTGGTCACCGAGCGCGGCCTGGTCAAGGAGAACAACCCCCTGCTGCAGGCACGCGCGTACGCGCTGGAGATCGGCGTGGTGCTGGAGCGCGACCCCGCGCTGCGCCATCCGCCTTCCAGCCGCCATGCCGGCAAGCTGCTGATGCCGTGGGCGTACGGCGTGGTGCTGGCCAACATCAGCCGCAAGCAGTTCGTCGACGGTGCGCTCGATGCGGTGATCCCGGAACACCTGGCCATCTGCCGCGACGAGATCTACGACACGGTCGAAGCGGAGGCCTTCCAGGAACGGCTGTGGGCGATGTTCCCGCAGGTGTTTCCGGTGGCGCTGACCCTGCCGCAGATCGACCGCGTGCGCTGGCACCTGTTCCCGGAGATCCGGGTGGCGCCGGGCGAAGGCCAGTTCGGCCTGTTCGACCAGCCGGCCGAGGCCGCCGCGCGGCCGCTGCAGATCCCCGACCTGGTCAAGGTGATGGACGCGCAGCAGGAGCAGCTGGCCCGTTCGCTCGGCGACGAGCACCGGATCATCCACGGCGTCGCCGGTTCCGGCAAAACCATGATCCTCGGCTTCCGCGCGATGCAGCTGGCGCGCGAGCTGTCCAAGCCGATCCTGGTGCTCTGCTACAACAAGACGCTGGCGGCGCGCCTCGACCAGCTGCTCGGCGAACGCGGCCTCAGCGAGAAGGTGCAGGTCTACAACTTCCACAAATGGTGCCGCAAGATGCTCACCGCCTACCACGTGGACCTGCCCGCGCAAGGCAGCGCGGATTTCTTCGAGCAGATGGTGCAGCGGGTGATCGACGGCGTCGAACGCGGCCAGATCCCGCGCTTCCAGTACGGCGCGGTGCTGGTCGACGAAGGCCACGACTTCGAGCCGGACTGGTACAAGCTGATCGTGCAGATGATCGACCCGAACACCAACTCGCTGCTGGTGCTGTACGACGACGCGCAGAACATCAACGGCCGCACGGACCGGCGCAAGTTCACCTGGAAGAGCCTGGGCGTGCAGGCGCAGGGCCGCACCACCATCCTCAAGCTCAACTACCGCAACACGCTGGAAATCCTTTCGGTCGCGCGCAGCTTCGCCAACGAACTGCTGCACGCGGATGCCGGCGAGGACGACGGCGTGCCGCTGGTCGCGCCGGAAAGCGCCGGCCGCCGCGGCGCGGTGCCGGAGCTGATCCGCGTCGACAGCGCCGGTGCCGAGCTGACGGTACTGGTCAGCCAGATCCGTGACGAGTTGGCGCACGGCCGCCCGCTCGACGACATCGCGGTGATCTACCGCTTCAACTGGCAGGGCGACAAGTTGCGCGCGGCGCTGGAACAGGCCGGCCTCGCCTGCCGGCTGGCCGACGACAAGGGCGGCAAGGGCGCGCTGTTCGTGGTCAGGGACTGCATCAAGCTGGTCAGCATGCATTCCAGCAAGGGCCTGGAATTTCCGCTGGTGATCATTCCCCACCTGGGCATGATGCCGAAGCCCGGCGAAGACGAGGCGCACGAAGCCCGCCTGCTCTACGTGGCGATGACCCGCGCCACCGAGCGGCTGCTGCTGATCCACCACGAAGACTCGGTGTTCAGCGCCCGCATCCGCGCCTCGATCAACGACGTGACGGCACAGCTGGCCGGCGCCTGAGCCGGCTTCCCGCGACACTCCGCCACGGAACATGCCCACAGGCGTGATTGCTGAACGACGCGGCCCTCTCTACAATAAGAATCATTCTCACTTGATGCCGCCTCGTGCCTACGAGCTGCGCCAACCCGTGCAGAAAGACAGCCATCGCGCGGTGGCGGCCTGGTCGATCTCGCCCATGACCCGCACCGACGCGAGCAGCCAGCCCGATCCACGCAAGCTTGCCCACAAGGTTCCCGATGTCACCGCTTCCCGTTCTGTCCGTTTCGAGCGCCGCCGTCACGCGCCGCCCTTCCGCACTGCCGCGCGCGATCCGCACGGCCCTGTTCGGCTTGCCCTTGATGGCGGCACTGGCCCTGCCCGCGCACGCCGCCGACACCACGACCGACGCGCAGCAGAAAACCGCGAAAACGCTCGAAGGGGTACAGGTCACCGCACCGATCGCCAAGGACAGCGACTCGGTGACCAAGACCGATACGCCGATCATCGAGATCCCGCAGTCGGTCTCGGTGATCACCGACGAGCAGATGAGCCTGCGCGGGATCCAGGGCATCGAGGAAGCAGTGTGGTACACCGCCGGTGCGCAGGGTGGCGGCTACGGCCCTGACTCGCGCAGCGACTGGCTGCTGGTGCGCGGCTTCACCCCCGCGCGTTACATGGACGGCCTGGCGCTGGCCGACGGTTCGGGCACCGGCATCACCCGCATCGAGCCGTACGGACTGGAGCGGCTGGAAGTGCTGAAGGGGCCGTCCTCGGTGGTCTACGGTGCGATGCCGCCGGGCGGCATGGTCAACATGGTCAGCAAGCGTCCCACGGAGCAACCGCTGCATGAGGTGGGCGTCGAGGTCGGCAGTTTCGACCTGCGCCAGGGCACGTTCGATTTCGGCGGCCCGCTGAACGATTCGGGCACCCTGCTGTACCGGCTCACCGGCCTGGCGCGCAACAGCGACACCATGGTCGACCACATCAAGGACGACCGCTATTACCTCGCCCCGGCACTGACCTGGAAGCCCAGCAGCAGCACCTCGCTGACCGTGCTGTCGCACTTCCAGAAAGCCAACACTGCCTCCGGTGGCGGTTTCCTGCCGGCCTCGGGCACCTTGCTGCCGAACCCCAACGGCAAGATCCCGCGCGACCGCTTCACCGGCGAGCCGGGCCAGAACGACTACGACAAGACCATCGCCTCGATCGGCTACGAGTTCCACCACGACTTCGCCAGCGGCCTGGCGTTCAACCAGAACCTGCGCTACGGCAAGGCCGACGTCGACAACAACGGCGGCAACGTGGGTGCGTTCGGCCTGCTCGGCGACGGCCGCACGCTGCTGCGCTACCTGTTCCCGAACGAGAACCACACCAAGACCTTCGGCGTCGACAACAACCTGCAATACACCTTCGACAGCGGCAGCGTGCAGCACATCGTGCTGGCCGGCGTGGACTACCGCCGCGCGAACGACGACTACGCCTCCGCGTTCGACTTCAACGTCGCCGGGCTGGACGTGTTCGACCCGGTCTACGGCAGCCCGGTGACCGTTCCGGCCTACACCAGCCACACCGTGCAGACGCAGTCGCAGCTGGGCGTGTACCTGCAGGACCAGATCAAGCTGGGCCGCTGGGGCATCACCCTCGGCGGCCGCCAGGATCACGTGAAGACCGATACCGACAACCTGCTCGGCGGCAGCACCGCGCAGCAGACCGACGACGCGTTCTCCGGCCGTGTCGGCGTCAATTACCTGTTCGACAATGGGTTGGCGCCGCACGTATCGTGGTCGCATTCGTTCCAGCCCACCGTGGGCACCGACTTCGCCGGCAAGGCCTTCGAGCCCACCACCGGCGACCAGTACGAAGCCGGCCTGAAGTTCCAGCCGGCCGGCGGCAACGGACTGCTCACCCTGGCCGCCTACCAGATCACCCAGCAAAACTCGCTGACGATCGACCCCAATCACACGCTGTACCAGGTGCAGCAGGGCGAGACCCGCCTGCGCGGCATCGAACTGGAAGGGCGCTGGAACATCGGCCCCAACCTCAGCGTGTACGGCGACTACACGTACAGCAATTCGAAAGTCACCCGTACCAACGACCTGCCCTCGCTGGGCAAGCAGATCGCCCTGCTGCCGAAGCAACAGGCCTCGCTGGGCGCCGACTACACCATCGTCGGCGGAACATTGGCCGGGCTCGGCTTCGGCGGTGGCGTGCGCTACGTCGGCGACCACTACGGCGACATCTACAACGACTGGAAGACGCCGGCATACACCCTGTTCGACGCCGCCGTGCACTACGACGTGGGCGGCTGGCGGCTGCAGTTGAACGCCAGCAACCTGTTCGACAAGGAGTACGTTTCGGCCTGCAACAGCGCCGTCTGGTGCTACTACGGCTACGCGCGCACGGTCACCGCCAGCGCGCGTTACCGCTGGTAAGGCACCGGCATGATCAGCCTGCTGGCCTTCGTGTTCGCGGCGTGCTCCGCCATCGCGTGGTACGCCGCCTCGCCGCATTGCCTGTGGTCCGCGCTGCGCGGCCACCCGCGTGCGGCGCGCGTCGCCGGCAGCGTGCTGGCGCTGCTGTCGCTGGTGAGCTGGATCGACGCGCTTGGCGGCGCCGCCGGACTGTGCGCGATGCTGGCCAGCTGGATGCTGGCGCTGGTGGTGCAGCCCTACCTGGCATGGTTCATCGGCACGCCGGACGCGGACGTCACCGTGGTGGAGAAGGACTGATGTGGGCCCGTGCCGGCGCCGGCGTGCTGCCGGGTTTCTTCCTTGCCGCCGCCCTGATCGGCCTGCTCGGCTGGCTGCTTCCCGGACCCTGGGAATCGACCATGGTGGCCAGCCTGGCCGCGTTCTTCCCGTTGTGGATCGGGGTGATCTGCGCGGCGTTCCGGTTCTCCAGCGGCAGACGCGCGTGGCTATGGCTGGGCGGTTTGGCGCTGCTCGCGCTGGGCTTGCTGTGGCTGCTGCAGACGTCCGGCTGGGTCCGTTGAGATCGTCCGCATGAAACTGCCCACATGAAATTGAAGCCGGCCACCCTGCGCACCTTCACCACGCTGCATTCGTGGATGGGGCTGGTCGCCGGCTTCGCGTTGTTCGTGGCGTTCTACGCCGGCGCGATCACGGTGTTCCATCAGCCGCTACAGCAATGGGCGACGCCGCGCACGGCCGCCATCGGCTCGCTCGACGACGCGCAACATCTGCTCGACGACGTGCTGGCGCGGTATCCGGAAGCACGCGAGCACGTGGGCATGACCTTCCCCGGCTACGAACTGGCGCAGCCCACCGCGTACTGGCAGGACCACCACGGCACCTGGCTGTTCGCCACCCCGGACCATCTGGCCGGCAACCCGACCCCGCCCGGCGCCAGCCTGCCCGAACTGATCAACCAGCTGCATTACACGCTGGGCATTCCCGTCGCCGGCACCTGGCTGATGGGCGTCGTCAGCCTGCTGTACGGCATCGCGCTGGTATCCGGCTTCGTGATCCATCTGCCGCGGCTGGTCAAGGACCTGTTCGCCTTGCGCCCCGGGCGCAACCTCAAGCGCTTCTGGCAGGACGCACACAACGTGATCGGCGTGCTGAGCCTGCCGTTCCACATCGTGTTCGCGGTCACCGGCGCGCTGCTGTGCCTGATGTTCGTGCTGATGCTGGCGCTGAACCCGCTGATCTACGATGGCAAGCTGATGGCCGCCTCGGCGGCGGCAATGGACACCGCGCCGATCGTGCAGAAGGCCGGCGTCGCCAGGCCGCTGTCGCCGCTGGCAAGCTGGCATGCGCGTTCGATCGAGGTGGCGCGCGACCAGGGCATCGCCGACTTCGTGCCGGGCTACCTCAAGCTGGCGCATGCCGGCGACGCGCACGCGGTGGTCGAGATCACCGGCACCGCGCCACGCGGGCTGGGCGGCGGCGCGGTGGCGCTCGACGCGACCAGCGGCGCCGTGATCGCCACCCAGTTGCCCGGCGCGCGCGATGCCAACCACGCCACCCTGGCGGCGGTGTATGCGCTGCATTTCGGCGACTACGGCAACGTCGCGGTGCAGTGGCTGTACTTCCTGCTCGGGCTGGGTGGCGCGTTCCTGTTCTACTCGGGCAACCTGCTGTGGATCGAATCGCGGCGCAAGCGGCGCCAGCCGGAACAGGGCCGCTCGTCGATCATCATGGCGCGAGCCACCGTGGGCATCTGCATAGGCGTCTGCGTAGCGGTTTCCGCCGCCTTCGTCGCTGCGCAACTGCTGCCCTGGCTGGGCTGGAACGCCGGCGCGGGCGAGCGTTGGGCCTGCTTCGGCAGTTGGGCGCTGTGCGCGATTTGGGCGTCGTGGCGCGCGCCGTCGCGCGCGGCACAGGAACTGCTGTGGCTGGCTGCCCTCGTCACCGCGCTCATTCCACTGGCGCATGGGCTCGCCACCGGCTGGTGGTTCTGGCGCAGCGCCGCGGCCGGGCACGGCGCGCTGTTCGCCGTCGACATCGGCGCGCTGGCATTGGCCATCGGTTTCGCTGCGCTGGCACGCGCGACGGCTCGTCGCGGCCGCACCGGCGGAACGAACAGCGTGTGGGCGGATCAGCGCCGGTAAGGCACCAGCAGTGCGGGATCATCGAACAATCCCGCCGGCAGCAGGTAACGCGGATCGCGCCCGGCGGCGAGCAGTTCGCGGATGCGCGTGGCGGAGATTTCCAGCGGAGTCACCGCCAGTTCGATGACCTTGCCCGCGGGCAGCGCGCGCAGGCTCGCTGTATCGGCGATGCGCCGTCCGGCCACCTCGCGTTCCAGTGCATCCGGCAGATCGGCGGAAACTCCCGGCCGGCTCAACACGCCGACATGCGCTGCCTCGAACAATTCGCGCCAGCGATGCCAGCTGGCGAGGCCGGCAAATGCATCGGCACCGAGCAGCAGCACCAGCGGGCGTTCGCCCTGCTCTGCGCGCAGTTCGTGCAAGGTGTCGATGGTGAACGACGGGCCGTCACGATCGAGCTCGCGGGTATCAAGCGTGAGCCGCGACTGGCCGTGCAGCGCGGCGCGCAGGATCGCGACACGCTGTGCCGCCGAAGCGAGCGGCGGCACGCGGTGCGGCGGCACGCTGGCCGGCAGCAGGCGCACCTCGGCGTCGAGCAGTTCGGCCGCTTCCCACGCCACGCTGAGGTGGCCCAGGTGCACCGGGTCGAAGGTTCCGCCGAAGAGTGCCAATGGTTTGCTTGTGGTTTGTGGCAAGAGCTTTACCCCTCCCCAACCCTCCCCTGCACGCAGGGGAGGGAGCGGTCATGCGAGCGCCCGGGCGGCGCGCGGTTCGGCGATGGCGGCAATCAGGCGTTCGGCTTCCTGCCACGGGTTGCCCTGCTCGCGGCCCTTGACCATGCGGTCGATGCGCGAGGCGCGGGCCAGGCATTGCAACCAGTGCTCGCGCGGCGCGCGGCGCAGGGCCTGGCGGAACAGGGTTTCGCGCGCCTGCCACAGGTGTTCCGCGCGGATCTGCGCGGCGAGGTCCGGCGCATTCGCCAGGCGCAACGCCAGCTGCAGCTGGTTCACCAGCCAGCCCATCAGCGCCAGCAGTTCGTCGCCTTCGGAGCGCAGCCCGGCAAGGATGCGCAGCGCACGTGCGCCGTCGCCGACGAAGGCGGCGTCGGTGAGCTTGAACACGTCGTAGCGGGCGCTGTCGGCGACCAGGTTTTCCATCTCGGCCGCGTCGACGCGGCCCTGCCCGTGCAGCACGGCGAGCTTGTCGACTTCCTGCGCCGCGGCAAGCAGGTTGCCTTCGACGCGCTCGGCCAGCAGTGCCACCGCATCGGGCGTGGCGGACAGGCCGCGCGAAGCGAGCCGCGCGCTGATCCATGCACCCCACTGGTCCGGCCGCGGCGAGTTGAACACCACCATGGTGCCGCTGGCGTCGAGCTTCTTGCTCCAGGCGCCGTCGTGCTTGTTGCTCCACTCCATCGCGGTGACCAGCAGGGTGACGTCGGGCGGCGGATCGGCGCAGAACGCGCCGATCGCCTTGGCGCCGTCGATGCCGGGACGCCCGGTGGGCAGGCGCAGATCGATCAGCCGGCGGGTGGCGAACAGCGACATGCCGGCCGCCGCACGGGCCAGATCGTTCCAGTCGAAATGCTGGCCGACCTCGAGCACTTCACGCTCGCTGTAACCCAGCTTGCGCGCCTGGGCGCGCAACGCATCGGCGGCTTCCAGCACCAGCAGTTGCTCGCCGGCCAGCAGGTACACCGGCTGCAGGCTGTCTGCCGCCAGCGCCTTCTGCCATTGGCCGGGACTGAGTGGCATCAGTGCGTGCTGGCGGCGCTTGCCGGTGCGGCCAGCTCATGTTTGCCGGCGGCCTGCAGGCGGAACAGGATCGCCTGCACCATGTCGTCGTTGAGGCTGCGCTGGATCTCCTCCACCTGCGACGCGTTGCCGACGGTGTTGCTGGCGTCGTAGCTGTACTCGCGCGACATGTCGATGCGCTGGTGCGGCACCAGCACCTGCCCGGCGGGATCGACGACGTCGAACTGCACCTGGTAGCGCACCGCGTATTCGGTGATGCGCACGTAACCGCCGGCGCTCAGCGTCTCGGTGCTGAAGGCCGCCACCGGCACGCGCAGCTCGGCGATGCCCGTGCCGCTGTCGTCCTCGACGGTGACGCCGGACGTCTGCAGCGCACGGGCCAGGTGGCGTTCGAACTCGCTGCCGCCGTTGACGGTGAGATGCACCCGCTGCATCTCGGGCGGCAGGGTCGCGTTCTCGCGCAGGTGGAAACCGCAGGCGCCCAGCGCGAGCGCCGTGACCAGCAGCAACGAGGCTTGGAACGGACGGCGCGCTTTCATGAAGCTCATGGATTTCATCCTGCGACGATGTTGACGATCTTGCCGGGTACCACGATGACCTTGCGCACCGTCATGCCTTCCAGGAAGTGCGCCACCTGCGGCTGGGCAAGCGCCAGCGCCTCGGCTTCTTCCTTCGAAGCCTGTGCGGCCAGCTCGATGGTAGCGCGCAACTTGCCGTTGATCTGCACCGCCAGGGTGACCGTGTCGCGTACCAGCGCGGCCTGATCCACCTGCGGCCACGGCTGGTCCTCCAGCACGCTCTCGGCATGGCCGAGCACCTGCCACAAGGCATGGCTGACGTGCGGCACCACCGGATTGAGCAGCAGCACCATCGCCTCCAGCGCCTCGTGGCGCACCGCGCGGCCCCGCTCGCTCTGGTCGTTGAACTTGCCCAGCGCGTTCAGCAGTTCCATCAGCGCGGCGATCGCGGTGTTGAAGGCGTGGCGCCGGCCGAAATCGTCGCTGACCTTCTGGATCGTCTCGTGCAGCTGGCGGCGCAAGGCCCTCTGGCCTGCATCCAGCGCGGAGGGATCGACGACGCCTGCGGCGTCACCCCTTCCGCCTTCGGCACCTTCCCCTGCTTGCAGGGGAAGGGACGAAGTGGAGTGGCCTGCGGCCACGCCACCGATACGTGCATGATCCGGACCCGCCGCGTGCGTGGTCACTTCGCGCCACAGCCGCTTGAGGAAGCGCGCCATGCCCTCGACGCCGGCCTCGCTCCACTCCAGCGACTGCTCCGGCGGCGCGGCGAACATCGAGAACAGGCGCACCGTATCGGCGCCGTACTTGTCCACCATGGTCTGCGGGTCGATGCCGTTGTTCTTCGACTTCGACATCTTCTCGGTGCCGCCGATGTGCACGCTCTGGCCATCCGCCTTGAGCAGCGCGCCGGCGACGCGGCCGCGCTCGTCGCGCTGCACTTCGACCGCGGCCGGGTTGATCCAGTCCTTCGAACCGTCGGCGTTGTCGCGGTAGAACGTCTCGGCGATCACCATGCCCTGGCACAGCAGGTTCCGCGCCGGCTCGTCCGAATGCACCATGCCCGCGTCGCGCAGCAGCTTGTGATAGAAGCGGAAATACAGCAGGTGCATGATCGCGTGCTCGATACCGCCGATGTACTGGTCGACCGGCAGCCAGTAGTTCGCGCGTTCGTCGATCTGCGCCTCCGCACCGGGGCTGGTGTAGCGCGCGTAATACCAGCTGGACTCCATGAAGGTGTCGAACGTGTCGGTCTCGCGCTCGGCCGGGCCGCCGCACTGCGGGCAGGTGGTCTTGCGCCACTCCGGGTTGGCCTTGATCGGCGACTGCACGCCGCTGAACGCCACGTCTTCGGGCAGCACCACCGGCAGCTGGTCTTCCGGCACCGGCACCGCGCCGCAGGCGGCGCAGTAGATCACCGGGATCGGGCAGCCCCAGTAGCGCTGGCGGCTGACGCCCCAGTCGCGCAGGCGCCAGTTGACCCGGCGCTGGCCGTTGCCGGCTGCCTCGAGCACGCCGGCGATGTAGTCGAACGCGGCACGGTAGTCCTTGCCATCCATCGCGCCGGAGTTCACCACACGCATGTCGGCGCGGGTCTTGTCCGAATACCAGTCCTGCCAGGTTGCCGCGTCGTAGCTCTCGTCGCCGGCGGCAATCACCTGCTTGATCGGCAGGCCGTACTTGTGCGCGAACTCGAAGTCGCGTTGGTCATGGCCGGGCACCGCCATCACCGCGCCGGTGCCGTAGCCCATCAGCACGAAGTTGGCGACCCATACCGGCACGCGCTCGCCGGTGATCGGATGAATCGCATGCAGGCCGGTGGCCATGCCGCGCTTGTCCTGGGTTTCCAGTTCCGCCTCGGACACGCCGCCGTGCTTCAACTCGTCCAGGAAGGCAGCCAGCTTCGGGTTGCCCTGCGCCGCCTTCAATGCCAGCGGATGCTCGCCGGCGATGGAGACGAAGGTGACGCCCATCAGCGTATCGGGGCGCGTGGTGAACACGGTCAGCGGCGTGCTTTCGCCTTCGACGGCGAAGTGGATTTCCAGGCCCTCGCTGCGGCCCAGCCAGTTGCGCTGCATGGTCTTCACCGCGTCGGGCCAGCCCGGCAGCGTGTCCAGGCCGTCCAGCAACTCCTGCGCGTGGCCGGTGATCTTGAGGAACCACTGCGGGATCTCGCGCTTCTCGACGACGGCGCCGGAGCGCCAGCCGCGGCCGTCGACGACCTGCTCGTTGGCCAGCACGGTGTGGTCGACCGGGTCCCAGTTCACCACCGCGTTCTTGCGGTACGCCATGCCCTTCTTCAGCAGGCGGGTGAACATCAGCTGTTCCCAGCGGTAATAGTCCGGGCGGCAGGTGGCGAACTCGCGGCTCCAGTCGATCGCGTAGCCGAGCGACTGCAGCTGGCTGCGCATGTGGTCGATGTTGGCGTAGGTCCATTTCGCCGGCGCGGTGTGGTTCTTGATCGCGGCGTTCTCCGCCGGCAGGCCGAACGCGTCCCAACCCATCGGCTGCAGCACGTTCTTGCCGTTCATACGCTGGTAGCGGCTGATCACGTCGCCGATGGTGTAGTTGCGCACGTGGCCCATGTGCAGCGCGCCGGACGGATACGGCAGCATCGAGAGGCAGTAGAACTTCGGCCGCGAGGCATCCTCTTTCACTTCATAGGCGCACTGCGCATTCCAGTACCGCTGCGCGGCGGCTTCCACCGCCTGGGGGCGATAGGCAGCTTCATCCTGTTCGGGAGAGGTCGGGGCTTGAATGTCCTGCATGATTCCGGTGCCGTTGTGCGGTTGGTGCGAGCCGGCCCAAGCCGGCTGAGTGAACTGGTCAGACTAGCCCAGCGCAGGCCGGGCGCCAAGCTCGTGGCCTTCAGCCGGGCGGGCAGGCAGACGACTGGCCATCGCCGAGCGCCCGCGCCGCGGTGGCGATCTGCGCCGCCAGCCGGGCGATCGCGCGCTGATGGCCCTGCACCAGGGCGGGATAGCCCGGCCCCACCGCCTCGCTGATCCGGCTGCTGCAGGCCAGCGCGGCGGGCTGGGTGCCGTGCAGCAGGCGCACGCTCCAGGCGGACTCGATCAAGGCATAGCTGCCGGGCGCGGAGTCGAACCGGCGCACGTCCAGCTTGATCCGCAGCAACGGCTTGCCGTTGCCGGGCAGGCCGCTGACGTCCGCGCTGTGCAGCTCGCGCGCCAAGTCGGCCGACAGCGCGCTGCGCACCTCGTCGCCGAGCGGGGCGATCCAGCGCTCGCTGCCGAGCAGGGCCACGCCCTGCCCGCCCTCGCGCACCACCAACTGCGGCTGGTCGACCTGTGCCGGCACGCCCACTGGCAGCAGCTCGAACGACGGCGATGGCGGAGTCGCCGTCTCGGCCGACTCGTCCGCCGGCGCAACGAGTGTGTAGTAGTGCAGCGGCGCCGAGGCGCACGCCGCCAGCAGCAGGCCGGCCGCCGCGATCCACAGATGCCTTCCGATACGAATCATGGCTTGCTCCCTTGCATCGGCTGGACCGCCGCTGGCGTGACGTTGACGGGTTCCACGTCGGCCGGCTTCGCGTCCGGGCGACGGCCGCGGATCAGCGACTCCGGATGACCGCCCAGGTAATCGGTCAGCACGCGCAGCGAACGCGCCATGCGCTGCACCTGCTCCAGCGTGGCGCCCAGGTTCTGCTGCAGCGGCGAGTCGCCGGCCAGCGCCTCGTTCGCCGTGCCCATGGTCTGCTGCACGCCGTGCAGGGTGTCCCTGACCGCCGGCAGCGTTTCGCCATTGACCTGTTTCAGCGTGCGATTGAGTCCGGCCAGGGTCTGGTCCAGGTTGCGCCCGATGCTGTCGAACGGGACCTTGTCGAGCTTGTCGACGATCCCGGCCATCTGCTCCTGCAGCTTGTCGAAGCTGCCCGGCACGGTGGGTATGGTCAGCGGTTTCGCGTTCGGGTCGAACGCCACCTTCGGCGTCTTCGGTATGAAATCCAGCGCCACGTACAGCTGGCCGGTGAGCAGGTTGCCGGTGCGCGCCTGCGCACGCAGGCCGTGATCGACCAGGCGGCCGATCATCTGCGACAGGTCGGGGTTCTCCCCATGCGCCGTGGCCAGCGCCTCCAGCTTGTCGTAGGCGGCGCCCAGACGCTGCGGATAAACCACCGCGCCGACCAGCACCGGGAAGCGCTGCTTCTGTTCGTCGTAGTCGAGCCGCACCGATACCACCTTGCCGATGTTGATGCCGAGGAACTCCACCGGCGCATCCACCGCCAGCCCGCGCACCGACTGCTCGAAACGCATGCGGATGTAGTGCGGGGTGCCGTCCGGTGGCGCCATCGCCGTGGCCTGGTCGTCGAACAACTTGTACTCGTTGTCCTCCGGCGCCGGCGTGCTGTCGTGCGGCCCGGGCGGATCCTGGAACGCCACGCCGCCGGCCAGCACGGTGGCCAGCGATTGCGTGTTGAGCTTCAGCCCGTTCGCGCCGATCGACACGTCCACGCCGCTGGCGTTCCAGAAGCGCGAGGAGCGGGTGACGAACTTGTCGTTGGGGCCGTCGACGAAGATCTGCAGCGAGACGCCCTTGCCGTCCTTGTCCAGCTGGTAGGACGCCACCCGGCCGACCTGGATGCGCCGGTAGTACACCGGCGAACCGATATCGAGCGAACCGAGGTCGTCGCTGTGCAAGGTGAAGCTGCGGCCGGGCGCACCGTGGTTCACCGACGGCGGCGCCTCCAGCCCCTGGAACTCGTCCTCGTACTCGTTCGAGTTGCCCACGTCGGCGCCGATGAACGCACCCGACAGCAGGGTGTCGATGCCGGATACTCCGCCCAGCCCGATCCGCGGACGCACCACCCAGAAGCGCGTGTCCTTGCTGGCGAAGCTCTCGGCGCTCTTCTCCAGCGCCACGTTGACCAGCACGTGGCTGCGGTCGCCGCTGAGATGGATCTTGTTGACCCGGCCGATCACCACGTTCTTGTACTTCACCGGGGTCTTGCCGGCATCCAGCCCCTCGGCGCTCTGGAAGCTGATGGTGATCTGCGGCCCGGCCTGCAGCCAGTTGTTGATCACCAGCGACAGGCCGACCAGCGCCGCCAGCGCCGGGATCAGCCAGATCAGCGAGGCATTGAAGCGGCGCCGTTTCACCACCGGCCGCGGCAGCTCGCCGTTACCCGGCGGACCTTGTTCGATGTGGCTGTCGTCAGTCATCGGTATCCTTGCCATCCCAGATCAAGCGGGGGTCAAAACTCATCGAGGCCAGCATGGTCAGCACCACCGTCAGGCCGAAGAAGATCACGCCGGGCAACGGTTCCACCAGGCTCAACACGCTGAAGCGCACCAGCGCCGTCAGCAACGCCACCACGAACACGTCCAGCATCGACCAGTAGCCGATCAGCTCGACCAGCCGATAGAGTTTTGCACGTTGCACCCGCGCCCAGCCGCTGCCCCGCTGGCTGCTCACCAGCAAGGTGCCCAGCGCGAGGAACTTCAGCACCGGCACCACGATGCTGGCAGTGAACACGATGACCGCCAGGTTCGGCGAACCGGCGCGCCACAACTCGACCACGCCGCTGATGATGGTGTTGTCGTCCACGTCGTTGAGGCTGGCGGTGCGCATGATCGGCAGCACGTTGGCCGGGATGTACAGGATGAACGCGGCGATCAGCAGCGCCCAGGTTCGTACATAGCTGTCCGGCTTGCGCCGATGCAGGGTGGTGCCGCAGCGCGGGCACGCCATGTCGTCGCCCACGCCGTCGCCATCCAGCCGCGTGTCGCCGGGCACGTTGCGGCACACCAGTCCGCAGACCGTGCAGGCGATCAGGCCGAGCTCGCTGGCGCGCGGCAGCGCGCTCACGCGGCCCCCGTCGGCACATCGTCCCACAGCCGGCGTAGGTCCACGCCGGCGAAGACGGTGATCAGCAGGGTCAGCGCCGCATACGCGTAGATGCCCGGGTCCGGCGTCACGTCGAAATAGGTGTGCGCCTTGACGATCGCCACCAGCGCGCCCAGCACGAACACCTCGCTCATCGTCCACGGCCCGAGGTAATGCAGGATCACCATCAGCCGCACGAAGCCCGGCGCGCGCCGCCCGGCCCGGGCGAACCACAGCAGCCAGCCCAGCATCAGCATCTTCAGCAGCGGGAAGAAGAACAGGGTGGCGGCGACCAGCACCGAGACGACCTGGGCCTGCTCGCGCCACATCGCGAGGATCACGCCCCACAGCGTGGTGCTGCTCTGCTGGCCGCTCAGGCCCAGCGTCACGATCGGCCACATGTTCGCCTGCACGAACACGATCATCGCGGTCAGGATCAGCGCCAGCATCGCGTTCACGCTCAGCGCGTGATGGCGCTCCAGTTCCGCCTCGCAGCGTGCGCAGCGCGCCACATCGCCGCGTGTCAACGTGCGCCGGCGGTAGACCGTGTCGCAGTGCTCGCAGATCAACAGCGCTTCAGGTGAGCTCATGCCCATGCAGCCGGTGCCTTGCTTCGGCGTGACGATCCGTTGATTCTCGCAAATCTATCGTGAACGCGCCGCTTGATATGCTGGGCGACGCCCCGATCTGAACCGGCACCTGCCGAGCTGGAGTTTCCCGTGACCGATGCCGCCACCGTTTCCCATGTCTTCGACGTGGACCAGCAGAGCTTCGAAGCCGACGTCCTGCAGGCTTCGCTGACCACGCCGGTGCTGGTGGATTTCTGGGCCACCTGGTGCGAGCCGTGCAAGACGCTCGGCCCGATGCTGGAGAAACTCGCCGCCGAATACAACGGCGCGTTCCGGCTGGGCAAGGTCGACGTGGACACCCAGCAGGAACTGGCCGGCATGTTCGGCATCCGCAGCATTCCCACCGTGGTGCTGGTGAAAGACGGCCAGGTGCTCGACGGCTTCGCCGGCGTGCTGCCGGAAAGCCAGTTGCGCGAGTTCCTGTCGCGTCACGTGCAGCCGCTGGAGGCGCCCGCCGAACCCGCCGAAGAGGAAGCCGTGCAGGAAACCCCGGAGCAGGCGATCAACCGGCTGCAGCAGGCGATCGCCACCGGGCCGGACCAACCCGGACTCAAACTCGACCTGGCGTTGGCGCTGATGCATGCCGGCCAGATCGCCGCCGCCGAGGCGGAACTCGCCGCCCTGCCGGCGAACCTGGCCACCGACGCCCGCGCCGTGCGCCTGCGCAGCGAACTGGATCTGGCCCACGCACTGAAAGACGCGCCCGCCCTCGCCGAGCTGCAGCAGCGCGTGCAGGCCGACGACAGCGACTGGGCCGCACGCGACCAGCTCGGCGTGCGCCTGCTGCTGGAAGGCGACGCCGACGCCGGCCTCGAGCAATTCCTGGTGATCCTGCAGAAGGCCCGCGACTGGAACGACGGCCAGGCGAAGAAGCGCCTGCTCGCCGCCTTCGCCACGCTCGACGATGCCGAGCTGGTGGGCCGCTACCGGCGGCGGATGGCTTCGTTGCTGTTCTGATCTGGCCCCTTGACGCGCGGGAGCGTAGGGCGGGCACTGCCCGCCGGCTTTCGCTCTGCAGCGATACGAAAAGCGGCGAACGGTGTCCGCCTTACGGAAGGCTGAACCCATACCTTCGCGTACGTTCGGGTAAGATTTCTCCATTTCCTGCCTGACGAGTCCGCATGCGCGCCTCCACCTTCCGCCGGCTGCTCAACCTGTGGCCGCCGTTCCTCATCAACGCGATCCGCGTGCAGTCGCTCAGCGACGACTACAGCGAGGCGAAGGTGGTGCTGCGGCTGCGCCCGTGGAACCGCAACTACGTGCGTAGCCAGTTCGGCGGCAACCTGTTCGCGATGGTCGACCCGTTCTGGATGCTGCTGGCGATGCACCAGCTCGGCAGCGACTACTACGTATGGGACAAGGCCGGCATGATCGACTTCGTGGCGCCCGGCTACGAGGACGTCTACGCGCACTTCAAGCTCGAAGCCAGCGTGGTCGACGAACTGCGCGCCGCCGCGGCCGGCGGCGAGAAAGTGCTGCGCTGGTTCGAGACCGAGGTGACCACCGCCTCCGGCCAGCTCATCGCCCGCGTGCGCAAGCAACTCTACGTGCGGCTGAAGCCGCGGGCGCGTTGAGCGCCAGGTTCGCACCCACCGCGCACGGCGCGGGGGCGCGAACCTGATGCACATGGCCGCCGGTGCTCAGCCCGCGACCCGCCTGTTGTGCTTCTTGCGGTAGATGCTGCGGCTGTTGCGGTTGTCGACTGCTGGATGTGGCGCTGCTCGTGCGGCCCCACGTGACCGTCGCTGGCCGCGCGCTGCTCGACCTGCGCGGCATGCGCCTGGCGCCCTTCCAGCCGGGCGGTTTCGTGCGCGGTCAACGATGCAACTGAACCTAGCCCCGTTCTTCACACGCACGCCAAGCAGTTCAGGCGTGCGGCCGTCGCCTTGGATTCGCAGTTAACAGGTGGGCGTTTGTGGATCTGGCTTAGGCACGGGCACTCCTGAAACGTTAGGTCAGGGTGTCCACTAAAGCGCAAGAGTTATCAGGTCGGCTGCAGCGGACTATTACTCACAAACTCCTGCAACGTTGCCGGATACCGCGCATGAGGCCACGCTGACCTCAAAAGCGATTCGAACCTTTTGCTAAGCTGCGAGAGTTCTACCAAAGGATCAGTTCCTTGCACGTTCAGAGGCTTTTCATGGGTCGGCTCAGCGAGTCGAATAGTTGTAATTGTTCCCTGACTTGTACTCATTTGCTCGAGGGCAAGGCCGGATACCCGCTTATCCGCACCCATTGGCAAGCGATGGAGCATTTCGTTACGCAACGCGCTTAGTCTAAAAAGCCAACCTGGCTGGTCGTCCGTGCCATTGGCTGCAAGCAGCTGTTCAATAAGCGGCTGATTGGCACGAGATTGATTACGTTCTTTACCGACCCACTCGGATAGGCGCGCTAGACTATCAATATTTGATGGCGCCCCCGCGTGGATTGCTGCGATCCTTGCGAGATGATCACGGGCCGCACATAGCTCCGCAACAAGTGAATGGCAATCGGCGTAGAGCTCAAACAATGCGGCGTTTGAAAACCAAGTACCTATACTTTTCCCTTCTGCCAGCGCCCATGCAAGTTGGCGATGATATTCATTGGACAAATCTCTGAGGCGCAGTCCAGCGACCTTTGCACAAATCCCAATAGACGTAGCACGATCAGCGTATTCCTTGTCTCCTGCTTCTAGCGCGCGATGCGATATCGCAGTCCAAGAGTCAGCAGCATTGAGACCATTCTTTGGATCTCTGCTACCGGGCTCCCAAACGTCCATGGGCAGAGAACTTCCACCCATGCGATAGTGAACACACACACCAACAAGCTCAAGGCCGCACTCGTTAGTTACGAAACTGCGATGTGCTTCTAGGGTGCGGAATACCAGCGCGTCGGTCTCCGCATCACCGGATACAGGGAAGAGTGCCCAACCAAGATTCGTTAGTTGCCCACGTAACCCGCCACTGAAATGCACCTCCTCAGTTGCGTATGACTGGCTAACTTTCAAGTCTGTCACTTCAGTTGGCAAACTGCGCTCTCCAAAATTTCGACATACCAACGCCCGCCAACCAACACTTAATAGACATAAGATTCAGAGCATCCAAGCCGGATGTTCGGCTTTCGACCATCGGCCGTCAAGCAAGTGGAACCTGCGTTGGTTCAAGACACTGGCCGCTGACGCAGAACGTTTTCGTCACGTTGTTGCCACGTTGCATCCCACGAATCACGGCGCCATGTCTTATGACCCACGATCCACGGTGATAAAAACCGTTGCCCTGACGTTTGTTGGATATGGCGGCGGCACGCGCGCCAAGACCCTCTCCCTCCGGGCTCTCCCAGCTCTCCCAGCTCTCGCAACCGCGCAGCGGTTGCGCACCGAGTGCGGGCCAGGATGGCCCGCTGCTCTGCCCGGGGTCCCTTGCGCGGCGGTGAGTCGGGGACGACAGGCCGCGCAGCGGGCATCGGCAGGATGCCGATGCCTTTTCGCCAGCACAGGGATGTGCTGTCGAAAAGCCCGGCCCCGACTCACGGACTTGCCGGGCAGGAGCCCGGCAAGCGCCAAGCGGGGTGGCCTTTCTCTTTGGGTTACTTTTCTCTTGGCCACGCAAGAGAAAAGTGACTCGGCTGCCGCAGGCAGACGAAAGCTTTTGCTCTGCCTGGAGACTCTGCCGCAGACATGATGGATGAAGTGCGATGCCTGCCTTCGCAGGCATGACGGATGTGGAAGGGCGCAGCGCAAACCGCCCTCGCCTACAATGCGGAATTCCCCGCACCCGGACCACCCCATGCCCCGCCTGCGCGTCAAACGCTACCTGCTGACCGGTCTGCTCACCTTCATTCCGTTGTGGGTGACCTGGCTGGTGTTCAAGTTCGTGCTGGGCATGCTGGCCGGCATCGGCGCGCCGCTGGTCGCCGCACTGCTGAACGGCCTGGCGCTGGTGGCGCCGCATACGGCCGAGTCGCTGAAGATGGAGTGGCTGGTCTTCATCGTCGCGCTGGTGATCACGCTGGGCGCGCTTTACCTGCTCGGCTTCGTGGCGAACCGGGTGATCGGCCAGCGTTTCATCAATGCATTCGACGGCTTGCTCGCGCGCATTCCGCTGGTGCAGACGATCTACGGCGGCACCAAGAAGCTGATGGCGGTGCTGCAGAACAAGCCGTCCGGGGTGCAGCGCGTGGTGCTGGTGGATTTCCCGCGCCGCGGCATGAAGGTGGTGGGCTTCGTCACACGGGTGATGATCGAGGAAGGCAGCGGCCGCGAGATGGCGGCGGTATACATACCGACCACGCCGAACCCCACCGGCGGTTATTTGGAAGTGGTGCCGCTGGACGAACTCACGCCGACCGACTGGACGATGGACCAGGCCATGGCCTTCATCATTTCCGGCGGCGCGGTGGCACCCGATACCCTGCCCGCCTCGCCTGCACTGCCGCACCGCGACGGAACCGGGAACCCTGCATGAGCCTGCGCCGCGTGCTGTTGTCGCTCCTGTTTGGCATGGTCGCCACGTCCGCACATGCAGCTGGCCCGGATGCGACCGACTGGACCACCCCGGCCGAAGCCACCCAGTTCCGCACCACGCCCAGCTACGCCGACACGCTCGGTTATCTGCAGCGGCTGCAGCGGGCCGCGCCGGGCATGATCCATCTCGAAACTTTCGGCAGCACGCCCGAAGGTCGGCCGATGACGGTGGTGGTCGCCAGCGGCGACGGCACCTTCGATCCGGCCGCCGCGCGCGCCGCACACAAACCCGTCGTGCTGCTGCAGGCAGGCATCCACCCCGGCGAGATCGAGGGCAAGGACGCCGGGTTGATGTTGCTGCGCGATATCGCGGTCACCGGCAAATACCCGCACCTGCTCGACCATGTGGTGCTGGCCTACATCCCGGTGTTCAGCGTGGACGGCCACGAGAATGCTTCGCCGTACCACCGCATCAACCAGAACGGCCCGGACAGCATGGGCTTCCGCGGCCAGTCGCAATACCTCAACCTCAACCGCGACTATGTGAAAGTCGATGCGCCGGAAATGCGCGCGTGGTTGAAGCTGTGGCAGCGCTGGCTGCCGGACTTCCTGATCGACGTGCACACCACCGACGGCGCCGACTACCAGTACGACCTCACCTGGTACACCGAAGACCCGCACAAGCTCGACCCGGCGGTGAGTGCCTGGCAGCACGATGCGATCGTCAACCACGCCATACCCGCATATGAAAAGCGCGGCCACCTCGCCTCGATCTACCTGGAGTTCAAGGACGGCCGCGACCCGCGTAAGGGCATCCAGAACTTCGGTTCCGGCCCGCGCTTCTCCACCGGCTACGCCGCGCTGCAGAACCGCCCCGCGCTGCTGATCGAGACGCACATGCTGAAGCCCTACGCCAACCGCGTGCGGGCCGTCTATGACCTGGTCGAGCTGATGCTGGAACAGATCGGCGCGCACCCGGCCGCCCTGCTTGCCGCCACCGCGAAGGCGGATGCCGACACCGTTGCCCGCGCCCGCGATGCAAACGCGCGCGTGGCGCTGACCTTCAAGCCCGACCCGCAACCGACGACCTTCGAACTCAAGGGCTACGCGTTCACGCTGAGCCACAGCGACATTTCCAACAGCGAGTGGATCCGCTACGACCCCGGCCAGCCGAAGAACTACACGATCGACAACTGGAACGGCCTGCTGCCGGACCTGTCGATCGCCCCGCCGGCAGCGTACGTGGTGCCGGCGCAATGGACCGCGATCATCGACAGGCTCGATGCCCACGGCATCCGCTACCGGCGCACCGAACGAGCGCAGACGCTCCGTGCCGAGGGCTACCAGCTCGACGACCCGGCCTGGGCCAGTCGGCCGTTCGAAGGCCACCTGATGCTGCGCGACTTCACCTTGCACGCCGTGCCGCGCGAGATGACCCTGCCGGCCGGCTCGGCGGTCGTGCCGCTGGACCAGCGCGCCGCCAACGTGGCGATCGAGCTGCTCGAACCGCAGGCGCCGGACTCGCTGCTGCGCTGGGGCTACCTCGATGCGGTGTTCGAGGCCAAGGAATACGGCGAACCGCGCGTGGTGGAACGGCTGGCGCGCGAGATGCTGGCCAAGGACCCGGCGCTGAAGGCCGCGTTCGAGCAGAAGCTGCACGACGATCCCGCGTTCGCCGCCGACTCCCGCGCCCGGCTGATGTTCTTCTTCGAACGCTCGCCCTGGTACACCGCCCAGCACGTCGGGGCCTACCCCGTGCTGCGCCTGGACGCGGCACAGCTGCAGCATGTGTCGGCGCCTGTCCAGTCCATTGGCGGCCACGGCACCCCTGACCTTTGACACTGTGCCACCCATGACGTTTGACCTAGCGTGAACGGCCATGCCCGCGTTCCGGGGGGGACCCGACGGCGCGGCCAGACGACACCACCCATCATCCACAGAGGGATATCCATGACCAAGCAGTATCTGAAGCCCCTGGCGCTGGCACTGGCCGTAAGCGCCGCCCTGACGCTGGGCGCCTGCGGCAAGCAGGAACCGGCCGCCAACGCGCCGGCCGGCACCGCCAGCACCGCCCCGGCCGCCAGCAGCACCACCGCTGCCGCCGATCTGGGCAAGAGCATTTTCGACGTCAGCGAACTCGGCGACAGCGCGCTGGCCTGCCAGGACTTCAACGGCTTCGTCAACGCCAAGTGGGTGGCCGCCAACCCGATCCCGGCCGATCGCACCCGCTGGGGCGCGTTCGACCAGCTGGCCGAGGCCAGCCTGAACACCCAGCACGACATCGTCGACAAGGCCGCCAAGGGCGCCGCCACGGCCAAGGCCGGTTCGATCGAGCAGAAGATCGGCCTGCTGTTCCAGTCCGGCATGGACGAAGCGGCGATCGAGAAGGCCGGATTCGATCCGATCAAGCCGAAGCTCGACGCCATCGCCGGCCTGAAGAACGGCGGCGACGTGGCCGACTACATCACCAAGAGCTACGTCGACGGCGACGGCCAGGTGTTCGCGTTCGGCTCCGGCGCCGACTTCCAGCACGCCGACATGCAGATCGCGTACGCCAACGAAGCCGGCCTGGGCCTGCCGACCAAGGATTACTACAGCGACGCCAAGTACAAGGACATCCGCGACGCCTACGTCGACTACATCGCCAAGGCGCTCGAGCTGACCGGCGTGGCCGAGGCCGACGCCAAGAAGCAGGCTGCTGACGTGCTGGCCTTCGAAACCCAGCTGGCCGCCGCGTCGCTGAGCCGCGTCGACGAACGCGACCCGAAAAACCAGTACCACTTCGTCAGCGTCAAGGACGCCGACCGGGCCACCCCGCACTTCAGCTGGGAGAAATTCTTCGCCGCCCAGGGCGTGACCGTGGACAAGGGCTTCTCGCTGTCGCAGCCGAAGTTCTTCGCCGAGTTCGACAAGCTGCTCGCCAAGGCACCGATCGCCCAGTGGCAGGCGTACCTGCGCTTCCACACCATCGACGACGCCTCCAACTACCTGGGCAAGAACTTCCAGGACAACAAGTTCGCGTTCTACGGCAAGACCCTGTCCGGCCAGCCGGAACAGAAGGCCCGCTGGAAGCGCGTGCTGGGTGCCGTCAACGGCTCGATGGGCGAGGCGCTGGGCCAGCTGTACGTGGCCGAGATGTTCAAGCCCGAAGCGAAGGCACGCGCGCAGGAACTGGTCGACAACGTGCGCAACGCACTGAAGGCGCGCATCCAGAACCTCGACTGGATGAGCGACGAGACGAAGACCAAGGCGATCGCCAAGTGGGATACGTTCCTGCCGAAGATCGGCTACCCGGACAAGTGGCGCGACTGGTCGGGCCTGAACGTCACCGGTGACAACTACTACGGCAACGTGATGGCCGCGGCGAAGTTCAACTACGACTACGACATCGCCAAGATCGGCAAGCCGACCGACCGCAAGGAATGGGGCATGACCCCGCAGACGGTCAATGCGTACTACAACCCGACCGACAACACGATCAACTTCCCGGCCGCGATCCTGCAGCCGCCGTTCTTCGATGCCAAGGCCGACGACGGGATCAACTACGGCGGCATCGGCGCGGTGATCGGCCACGAGGCCAGCCACGGTTTCGACGACGAAGGCAGCCAGTTCGACGGTGCCGGCAACAACGTCAACTGGTGGAGCAAGGCCGACCGCGAGAAGTTCGACGCGCGCACCGACAAACTGGTCGCCCAGTTCGACGCCTACACACCGATCAAGGACAAGCCGGACGCGCACGTCAACGGCAAGCTGACCCTGGGCGAGAACATCGGCGACCTGGGCGGCCTGAACGCGGCCTACGACGCACTGCAGGTCGCGCTGAAGAAGAATCCCGAGGAAGCCGGCAAGCAGATCGATGGCTACACCCAGGACCAGCGCTTCTTCCTGAACTGGGCCCGCGTGTGGCGTGGTTCCATCCGCGAGAAGCAGGCCGTGCTGCAACTCAACACCGACCCGCACGCCCCGGCTTCGCTGCGTGCGATCGGCGCCCCGTCGAACATGCCGGCCTTCGCCAGCGCGTTCCAGTGCAAGCCGGGCGACACGATGGTGCGTGCGGACGACAAGCAAGTGAAGATCTGGTAAGCCGGCACCACCCGACGCCGCAGTTCATCGCGGCGTGAACTCAAGGCCCCGCATGCGAATGCGGGGCCTTTTTCGTGGAACGGCCTTCGATGTTTCGCCGCCGTGGAAGCGCGAATCTGTATTTATGTATTGCAAATCATTCTCATTAAAAATATCGTATGCAACTGCGCCGGCCGGTGGTGCGCTTCGTAACCACGCATCGGCCGGGCTTCGGGGGCACGCCGGTCCGCGCAACGCACGCAGCCAGCCAGCCGCGTCCCCGATCCATCCGAAACCTGCCTCCAGCCATTGCGAAACACCTGCATTCGCCAGACCCGCCAGGCCCTGTCGACACGCACGCAACATCCATCAACGGAATCCCCCATGTCACCCATCAAATCGCGCAAACACGCCGTCGGCTCCCGCAGGCAACCATCGACGGCGGGCATGCTGACAGCCGCGACGCTGGTCACCGGCCTGGCACTGGTCCACCCCGCGATAGCCGCCGACGTATCACCTTCCCCCGACGCCCAGATCGCCACCGCCAAGAACCTGCCGGGCGTGAAGGTGGAAGCGACCACCGGCAACGACTACCGCGTCGACAAGCTGTCCTCGCCGAAATTCACCCAGCCGCTGCTGGACACCACGCAGACCATCAGCGTGATCACCAAGGAGCTGATCCAGCAGCAGGGCGCCACCACGCTGACCGAGGCGCTGCGCAACAGCCCGGGCGTGGGCACCTTCTATGTCGGCGAGAACGGCAGCACCAACACCGGCGACAGCATCTACATGCGCGGTTTCGACACGTCCGGCAGCATCTTCGTCGACGGCGTGCGCGACCTCGGCTCGATCTCGCGCGACGTGTTCAACGTGGAGCAGGTGGAAGTGGCCAAGGGTCCGGCCGGCACCGACTACGGCCGCACCGCGCCCACCGGCTCGGTGAACCTGGTCAGCAAGCAGCCGCAGCTGGGCAACGGCATCTCCGGCTCGATCGGTTACGGCAGCGGCCAGCACCGGCGCGCCACCGCCGACTGGAACCGGACGCTGGGCGAGCATGCCGCCTTCCGCCTCAACGTGATGGGCCAGGACAGCGGCGTGCCGGGACGCGACAAGGTCGAGAACGACCGCTGGGGTATCGCCCCCTCGCTGGCGTTCGGCCTGAAGACGCCGACCCGCGTCTATCTCGACTTCCTGCATGTGCGGCAGAACAACCTGCCCGACGGCGGCGTGCCCACCATCGGCCTGCCCGGCTACACCAGCCCCGATCCGGCGCGCCCGTTCCTCACCGACGCCGCCATGGTCGACCCGCAGAACTTCTACGGCACCAAGGCCGACCACGACGACGTGGAGGCGGACATGTTCACCGCCATCGTCGAACACGACGTCTCGCCCGACGTGGTCCTGCACAACACCACGCGCTGGGGCCGCACGCACCAGGACTACCTGCTGACCTCGTTCCGTGGCGATACCGCCAACCTGCTCACCCCGAACGCCGCCGACCCTTCGACCTGGACCATCGCGCGCAGCCTGCCGACCTTCAAGGACCAGACCAATCGCATCCTCACCAACCAGACCAACGTCACCGCGAATTTCGACACCGGCGGCATCACGCACAACCTCAGCGCCGGCATCGAGCTGACCCGGGAAAAGGCCGGCACGGTCGGCTTGGCCGCGCTCAACGGCAGCACGTGGCCGGCGGCGAACCTGTATCACCCGAACGCCGACGTCAGCGGCCTGGTCTACGGCCGCACCGGGGCGCACAGCGAGGGCCAGACCGATACCGAGGCCGCCTACCTGTTCGATACGCTGAAGTTCAACGAGCAATGGCAGGTCAACGCCGGCATGCGGCTGGACCACTACACCACCGACTTCAGCAGCATGGTGGTCTGCGGCGCCCGCAACGGTCCGGCCTGTGGCGTCCTGCCGGCCGGCAGCGTGCTGCCCGGCGTGGACAGCAGCAAATCCGGCAACCTGCCCAACTACAAACTCGGCGTGCTGTACAAGCCCGTCGCCAACGGCAGCGTCTACGCGAACTTCGCCGTGTCGCAGGAACCGCCGGGCGGCAACACGCTCACTCTCAGCAGCGCCGCCAACAGCGCCGACAACCCGAACCTCGACCCGCAGAAGGCGCGCACGATCGAGCTGGGCACGAAGTGGGACCTGCTCGGCGAGAAGTTGCTGCTGACCGGCGCGCTGTACCGCACCACCGTCAGCAACGACCTCGTGCAGGACCCGGTCGACCTGCAGTACTACCAGATCGGCAGGAAGCGCGTGCAGGGCATCGAACTGAGCGCGGTCGGCAAGCTCAGCGACAATTGGGCGGTCAGCGCCGGCTACACCATCATGGACGCCAAGGTGCTCACCGGCAAAGCCGTGGCCAACGACGGCTCCAGTGACCTGGCCTACACGCCGAAGAGCGCGTTCACCGCGTGGACCACCTATCACCTGCCGTTCAACCTCACCATCGGCGGCGGCGCCCGCTACGCCGGCGAGATGAAGCGCGGTACCGACGGTGCGGTCGGCACGCCGGCCTACACCGAGGCGTACTGGGTGTTCGACGCCATGGCCAGCTACCCGGTCAACAAGCACGTCGACCTGCAGTTGAACCTGTACAACCTGTTCGACAAGGACTACGTCGCGGCGATCAATAAGAGCGGCTACCGTTACACCCCGGGCACGCCGCGCGCGGCCATGCTCACCGCCAACCTGCGCTTCTGATCCGAGAGACTGCACCGCCCTGCTCCTCTTTCGGCGCAGGGCCCCCTCAGGAACCCGCCATGCTGCTGCACATACCCGACGTCCTCAGTCGCGAACAGGTCACGCAGATGCGCGCCATGCTCGACGCGGCCGACTGGACCGACGGCCGCGAGACGGTCGGCGCGCAAGGCGCGCAGGTGAAACGCAACCAGCAGTTGCCGGATGCCTCGCCGTTGCGCCAGCAACTGGGTGAAGTGGTGCTGGCGGCGCTGGCAAGGAACCCGCTCTACCATGCGGCAGCGTTGCCGCTGCGCACCCTGTCGCCGCGTTTCAACCGCTATCAGGGCGGAGGTCAGTACGGTTTCCACGTCGACGGCGCCGTGATGGCGCTGTCGGGCGATGCGCAGTTGCGCAGCGACGTTTCCTGCACGCTGTTCCTCAGCGAGCCGGACGAATACGACGGCGGCGAGCTGATCGTCAACGACACCTACGGCGAACACGAAGTGAAACTGCCGGCCGGCGACCTGATCGTCTATCCGTCGAGCAGCCTGCACCGCGTCACGCCAGTGACCCGCGGCGCGCGCGTGGCCGCGTTCTTCTGGGTGCAAAGCCTGATTCGCGACGACAGCCGGCGGCGCCTGCTGTTCGAGCTGGACGCCTCGATCCAGCGCCTGACCCAGGGCGGCGCCGATGCCGCCTCGCTGCTGCAGCTGAGCGGCGTCTACCACAACTTGCTGCGCCAGTGGGCCGAAACCTGAGCGCACGACGCGGCCGCCGAATGGCCGTCGCAGCCCGCCATGGTTCCCAGCGCGCGCCGCGGGGCGGATAATCGTCGGCCCCCTGAAGCAACCCGGCTGAAAAATGTTCGTTCCTGGTCAACGCTGGATCTCCTCCGCCGAACCCGAGCTTGGCCTCGGCACCGTCCTGCGCGTCGAAGGGCGCGGGGTACAGGTGCTGTTCGCCAAGGCCGGCGTGCTGCGCCCGTACGCGATCGACTCGGCGCCGCTGATCCGCGCCGAGTTCCGCGCCGGCCAGCGCGTCGCCGGCAAGGGCATCGCGTTCCTGGTCGAGCGCGTCGAGATCAAGGACGAGCTGCTGATCTATCGTGGCGAGGGCCGCGAGTTGCACGAAGGACAACTCGACGACGAGCAGAGCGTGAGCCAGGCCGATGACCGCCTGGTCGGCGGCCGCACCGATGCCGTGGCGCAGTTCGAGCTGCGCCTGGAAGGCCTCAAGCGGCGTGCCGAGGCACGCCGTTCGCCGATGTGGGGCCTCGGTGCCGCGCGCATCGGGCTGGTGCCGCACCAGCTGCGCGTGGCCGGCATCGCCTCTGCGCGCCGGCCGCCGCGGGTGCTGCTGGCCGACGAGGTAGGCCTGGGCAAGACCATCGAGGCGGGCATGGTCATCGCGCGCCAGCTCGCCACCGGGCGCGCTTCGCGCGTGCTGCTGCTGTTGCCCGACACCCTGGTGTACCAGTGGTTCGTGGAGATGCTGCGCCGCTTCAACCTCAGCTTCGCGATCTACGACGAGGAGCGCTGCGAGGCGCTGGAACAATCCGGCGACGCCGGCAATCCGTTCGAGGACGAGCAACTGGTGATCGCCGACTTCGGCTTCCTGGAAAACTCGCCCAAGCACGCCCAGCAGTTGCTGGAAGCGCCGTGGGACCTGCTGGTGGTGGACGAAGCGCATCACCTGGCATGGTCGCCGGAGACAGCCAGCCCGCGCTACACGATGGTGGAGAAACTGGCCGCGGCGATCCCCGGCGTGATCCTGCTCACCGCCACCCCGGAGCAGCTTGGCCGCAGCGGCCACTTCGCTCGCCTGCGCCTGCTCGATCCGCAGCGCTACCACGATCTGGACGGCTATCTGGCCGAAGCGGACACCTACCTGACGCTGTCGAAGATCGCCGACCGCCTGCTCGACGGCAAGCCGCTCGACGACGCCCAGCGCGCCGCCCTGGCCGAGGCGTTCCACGGCGACGCCGTGCTCAGCGCGCGGCTGGCCGACCCGACCAGGGCGGAGAACGCGCGCGAACTGCTGGCTGCACTGATCGACCGCCACGGCACCGGCCGCGCGATGTTCCGCAACAACCGCGCCGGTGTGGGCGGCTTTCCGAAACGCCTGCCCGAGTGGCATCTGCTGGACGCCGACCGGCTCGACGAAAGCACGCGCCAGGCGCTCCTGGCCGAATTCCACGCCGACATCCAGCAGCCGTCGCCGCTGATCGAGGTCGACTACGCCGCCGACCCGCGCATCGACACCTTGATCGCCCTGCTCGATCGGCACCCGCAGGACAAGTTCCTGCTGATCTGCCGCAGCCAGGCAAAGGTGCTGGCGCTGGAGGAAGCGCTGCGCACGAAGAGCGGCGTCGGCGTGGCGCGTTTCCACGAAGGCCTCAGCATCGTGCAGCGCGACCGCAACGCCGCGTATTTCGCCCAGCCCGACGGCGCGCGCCTGCTGCTGTGTTCGGAGATCGGCTCGGAAGGCCGCAACTTCCAGTTCGCGCACCGGCTGGTGCTGTGGGACCTGCCGCTGGATCCGGACCTGCTCGAACAGCGCATCGGCCGGCTCGACCGGATCGGCCAGAAGCATGACATCGACATTCATATCCTCGCCGTGGCCGACAGTGCCCAGCACGTGCTGGCGCGTTGGTACGACGAGGGCGTCGATGCCTTCCGCATGAGCCCGGCCGACGGTCGCGAACTGCTGCGCCGCTATGGCGAGGCGCTGACCCGGCTGGCCGACGAGCATGCGCGCGGCGACGACAACCGCGACCAGGAACTGGACGCGCTGCTGGCCGAGACCCGTGCCAGCCACGAGCAGATGGCCCAGCTGATCCGCCGCGGCCGTGATCATCTGCTGGAGCTGGCTGCCAGCCGCGACCTGCACGCCGACGAGCTGCAGCAGGCCTTCGCCCGCGAAGACCACGATCCCGGCCGCGACGCCTTCGTGCAACGCCTGCTGGAGGCCTTCGGCATCCACGCCGAGGAACTCGGCGGCCAGGTGCTGCTGCTCGACCCGCAATACCTGTCCACCGACGCCCTGCCCGGCTTCGCCGACGGTCCGCAGTCGGTGACGTTCGCGCGCGAGGTGGCGCTGTCACGCGAGGAACTGCCGCTGCTGCGGCTCGACCATCCGTTGGTCGCCGGCGCCATGGATCTGGCGCTATCCGGCGAGCAGGGCAACGCCGCCTTCATGGTCGACGACGTGCTGTCGCCGCGTACTGCGCTGCTGCAGGCGGTGTTCGTGCTGGAATGCGTGGCCGACCGCCGGCTCGACGCCGAGCGCTTCCTGCCGATCCTGCCGATCGTGGTCACCGTCGACACCCGGCTCGCCGAGCGTGCCGATTTCGCGCCCAGCGAGATCGCGTTGCGCAAGGCCAGCGACCGCAACATCGAAGTGGCGCGCTACCGCAAATTCCTTGGCAAGCTGGTACCGCCGATGCTGGAGCGCGCCGAGGCACTGGCCGGCACACGCGGGCAGGCGCGCATCGACGAGGCCGTGAACCTGGCCACGGAGACACTGGATGCGGAACTGTCGCGCCTGCGGGCGCTGCACGCGGTGAACCCGTCGGTCAGCGAGGCTGAAATCGCGGCCATCGTCGCCGAACGCTCCGAACTGCTGGCCGCACTGCCGCAATCGCGCCTGCGGCTGGATGCGGTGCGCTTCGTGGTCAGCGCGGACTTCCTCGCGCTGCGCTGAGGCCTACCCTCCCCGCGTGCGGGAAGAGTTCGCGGCGAAACCGCCCTCAGGCCGACGCCGACGCCACGCGCATGCGCTGCCCGATGCCGCCCACGCGGTAACCCACGGTCAGCAGCGCCAGCCAGATCACGCCCACGTACAGCGCCACGCGGGTGTCCGCGCTGTAGCCGAGCATCACCAGCACGAACGCGAGAAATGCCAGGCAGATCACGCTGCTCAGCGGGAACCAGCGCAACCGGAAGGCCAGCGGCACGGGCTGCTGCCGGCGGAAGCGCCAGTGCGCCACCAGCACCATGCCCCAGGTCCACACCGTATTGAACGCGAGGATCGACATCATCATGCCGAAGATGCGCCCGGGCACCAGGTAGTTCATCAGCACGCCGAACAGCAGGAACACCAGCGTCACCAGCACCCCGCTCACCGGCACGCCTTGCGCGCTCAGCCGACCCATCGCCATCGGCGCCTGCCCCTTCATCGCCAGGCTGTGCAGCATGCGGCTGCCGCTGAACATGGTGGAGTTGAAGCTGGACAGCGCCGCGGTGATCACCACGAAGTTGATCAGGCCTGCCGCCTGCGGAATGCCCAGCTTGGCGAACGTGGTGACGAACGGGCTGCCCTGCGTGCCCAGTTCGTTCCACGGGTAGATCGCCATGATCACGAGCAGCGCGCCGACGTAGAAGATAAGGATGCGCCAGATCACCGAATTCACCGCGCGCGGGATGGTGCGCTCGGGATGCGCGGCCTCGGCCGCCGCCATGCCGATCGTCTCGATCCCGCCGAACGAGAACACCAGCACCGGCAGCGCCAGCACCATGCCGGTGACGCCGTTGGGGAACCAGCCGCCGTGCGACCACAGGTTCGACAACCCCATCGGATGCCCGCCGTTGCCCCAGCCCAGCCCGATGATCGCGGCGCCGCCGAGGATCATCAGCACCACCGTCAGCACCTTGATCAGCGCGAACCAGAACTCCAGCTCGCCGTAGACCTTCACCGCCATGAGGTTCAGCCCGCCGATCATCGCCACGCTGCCGAACGCCCAGATCCACTGCGGCAGCTCGGGATACCACGCCTTCATGTAGATGCCGACCGCCGTGCTCTCGGCGATGCCCACGCCCATCATCAGGATCCAGTAGTTCCAGCCGGTGAGATAGCCGGCGAACGGGCCGAGGTACTTGTGCGCGTAAGTGCTGAACGAGCCGGCGATCGGCTCGTGCGCGGCCATCTCGCCCAGCGCGCGCATGATGATGAAGATCATCGCGCCGCCGAACAGGTAGGCGAACAGCAGCGACGGCCCGGCCAGCTGGATCGTGCTGGCCGAGCCGAGGAACAGGCCGGCGCCGATGCACATGCCCAGTGCCATGAAGGTGATGTGGCGCGGGGTGAGCTGGCGCTGGAGGGTCTGGGTCATGGGGGGCGTTCGCGGCGTGAAAGCGCTCAGCGTAACAGGCGGCGCTTCGGTTTCCACGGCAACCGCCCGCGCCAGTACTGGATCAGCACGAGGCCGCCCAGCATGCCGCCGAGGTGGGCGAAATGGGCGACGCCCGGCTCGATTCCGGTCACGCCCATGGTCAATTCGGCAGCGGCATAGAGGATCACGAACAGCCACGCCGGCATCGGGATCGGCAGGAAGATCAGCATCACCTTCTCGTGCGGATACAGCATGCCGAACGCCAGCAGCAGGCCGAAGATCGCGCCGGAGGCGCCCAGCGTGGGGCCGTATTGGGACGGCGGGAAGAACCACAGCACCGCCAGTTGCAGCAGCGAGGCGACGATCGCGCAGACGAAGTAGTAGACGGTGAACTCGCGCGCGCCGAAGGTGCGCTCGATCGCACCACCGAACATGTACAGCGCGAGCATGTTGAACAGGATGTGGGTGATGCTGCCATGCATGAACGCGCTGGTGACGATCTGCCACACCCCGAACAGGCCGGAGCCGAGCGGCCACAGCGCGAAATACACCATCAGAAGCTGGCCCATCACCTGTTGCAGCAGGAATACCGCCACGTTGGCAATCAGCAGGTTGCGCGTGACGGGCGGCAAGTCGAAAGGCATCAGGCAGTTTCCATGAAGTCAGGGACAGCATAGCGGCGGCATCCCGCAGCTGACCGTACCCGGCGGCGATCGTTCACCCGCCGCGGCAGCAAAAAAGCCGCCTCGCGGCGGCTTCGCGAAGAAGCTGGCGACGGGAGCTCAGCCCTTGCTGGCCACCTGCGCCATCGCTTCCGGGCGCTTGGCGCCGGCGAAGCGCTTGGCCCAGTAGCTCTCGTGCAGGCTGGAGATCTCCACCGACTTGCCGCTGGCCGGCGAGTGGATGAAGCGGCCGTTCGAGATATAGATGCCCACGTGCGAAATACGCCGCTTGCCATGAGTGCGGAAGAACACCAGGTCGCCCGGCTGCATGTCGGCCCGCTTGACCTTGAGGCCGGCCAGGAACTGCGAAGCGGAGTTGCGCGGCAGCTGCATGCCGACCGCATGGGCGAATACGTAACGGACGAAACCGCTGCAATCGAAACCGGTGGAGGGATCGCGCCCGCCACGCACATAGCGGGTATCGCGCAATTTCATCGCCATCGCGATCAGCGACTTGCGCAGGTCGGTGATGTCCGCGCTGGCGGCTGCCGCTGCCGCGTCCTGCTCGTCCGTCGCGGCGACGTCGGCCACGGCAGCCTGTTCCGTCGCGGCACTCTTGCCGGCGAGCACCGAGGCAGCATCGGGAACCACGGACTGCGCCAGCGACGGCGCCGGGTTGAATGCCGGCAGCTGACTCAGCAAGGGCGACCCGAGGCGGGCGACAACCGTGCTGTCGATGACGGCGGGGTTGTTCGTGGCTTGGAGCGGGCCGGACACCAGCAGCACGGAAACGAATGCGGCGGCGGCGGTCAGTTGCTTGATGGGCATGCTGGGAAAAACCCCTTGTTGTTCACAGGATCGACCGCCCAGCAGAAGCCAATGACGTGACGACTTGGTGAAGTTAACAAGAAGAGGCCACCTGGATGTTGGATTGGGGTTAACTGAACTCTGGCGTTTCAAAAAATGGCGACGCCGCGCACATTTCACCCAACCCATTGATTTTTCAAATTTATGTCTTGCGCGGCGACTCCGGCCAGTAATACGAGTCCGGATGGGGCCGGCTGCCGAAGATGGCCGTACCGATCCGTACTTCGGTCGCTCCCTCCGCAATGGCGAGCGGGAAATCCCCGCTCATGCCCATGGAAAGTTCTGTCAGATCATGACCTTGTGCCACCGCTCGATCACGCAGCTCACGCAGCAGGCGGAAGCAGGCACGCACTTCGGCCGGCTCGCTGGAGTGGATCGCCAGAGTCATCAGGCCACGTACGCGCAAGGTGTCATAGCCGCGCAGGACGTTCAGGAAACCCGGCAGCTGTTCAGGCGGGAGACCGTATTTGCTGGGTTCGGACGAGGTCTTCACCTGCACCAGCACGTCGATCGCGCGGCCCTCGTGCTGCAGCCGGCGATCCAGCGCCTCGGCCAGCTCCAGCCGGTCCAGCGACTGCACCTCGCTGGCCAGCCGCGCCACGTCCCTCGCCTTGTTGGTCTGCAGGTGGCCGATCATCACCCAGTCGATGCCGCAGTCCGCCAACGGCGCGGATTTGTCGCGGATCTCCTGCACCTTGTTCTCGCCGAAGCGGCGCATGCCCAGCGCCACCCCGGCCCGGATCAGGTCCGGACCGAACGTCTTGCTGACCGGCAGGATGTCCACCTCGGCCGGGTCGCGGCCTGCCTCGCGGCACGCCGCGTCGACGCGACGGCGGATCTGCGCCCAGTTGTCGGCCAGCCAGCCGGTGTCCATGCTCATGGTCCGACGATCGCGCTCAGGCCTTGCTGCCCTGCTGGTGGTGGCGCGCCACCACCTCGGCCACCACCATGCTGACCTTCTTGCCGGTGGGGATGTGCAGGAACTCGTTCGGGCCGTGCGCGTTGGAATGCGGACCGAGCACGCCGGTGATCAGGAACTGCGCCTTCGGGAATTTCTCGCCCAGCATGCCCATGAACGGAATGCTGCCGCCCTCGCCCATGTAGGTGGCCGGGGCACCGAAGTAGTTCTGCGAAGCATCGCTGACCGCCTGCTCCAGCCACGGCGACAGTGCGGGCGCGTTCCAGCCCGAGCCGTCCTTCTCCAGGGTGAAGCTGACCTTCGCGCCGTACGGCGGATCCTTTTCCAGCAGCTGCTTGACGAACTCGCCGGCCTTGGTGCCGTTCAACGTGGGCGGCACGCGCAGGCTCAGCTTCACCGACGTCTGCGGACGCAGCACATTGCCGGCGCTTTCCAGCGGCGGGATGCCGCCGATGCCGGTCACCGCCAGCTGCGGACGCCAGGTGCGGTTGAGCACCAGCTCGGCCAGGTCGTGGGTGACCGGCTGCATGCCTTCCACCCACGGGAACTTGTCGTAGATGTCCGCGCCCAGCACCTCGGCCGACAGTTTCGCCTGCTCGACCCGCTGCGCCGGGATCTCGACGTACAGCTCCTTCGGCTTGATCTGGCCAGTGGCCGGATCCTCCAGCCGCGACAGCAGCTCGCGCAGGATGCGGAAACTCGACGGCACCACGCCGGAGGCATCGCCCGAGTGCACGCCCTCTTCCAGCACCTGCACGCTGAGGTTGCCGCCGGTCATGCCGCGCAAGGACGTGGTCAGCCACAGCTGGTCGTAGTTGCCGCAACCCGAATCCAGGCACACCACCAGCGACGGGCTGCCGATGCGCGCGGCCAGATGGTCGACATAGAACGGCAGGTCGTAGCTGCCCGATTCCTCGCAGGCCTCGATCATCACCACGCAGCGTGCGTGCGGAATGCCCTGCTCGTGCAACGCCAGCAATGCCGCCAGAGAGCCGAAAATCGCATAACCGTCGTCGGCGCCGCCGCGACCGTACAGCTTGTCGCCCTTGAGCACCGGCGTCCACGGACCCAGGCCGTCGGCCCAGCCGGTCATCTCCGGCTGCTTGTCCAGGTGGCCGTACAGCATGACGGTGTCGTCGCCCTGGCCCGGCACTTCGATATAGATGAGCGGCGTGCGCCCCTCCAGCCGCACCACTTCCAGCGTGGCACCCGGCAGCTGGCTCAGCTTGGAGCGCGCCCAGGTTTCCATCAGCTTCACCGCGGCGTCCATGTAGCCGTGCGCCACCCAATCCTTGTCGAACATCGGCGACTTGTTGGGAATACGGATGTATTCAACCAGCTGCGGCACGATCTCGTCGTCCCACAAGCCGCTGACAAAGCGCGAAAGGCGGGCAGTATCCATGGTCAAGCTCCATCAGACGGACAAGACCGGCATTGTAACAGCCGCCCTTCGGTCACACCGACACGCGATCGGAAGCCGCCCACAGACGAAAGCGACCACCGCGCACGCCGACCTTGCGCTGCCTCCCACTGTGCGCTCCTGCGCCACGGCGCCATAGTGCGCTGGCGGCACCGGGATGCCGTCACCACCGCCCAAGGAGAAAGGCCATGTTCAACAAACTCGTCGCTGTCGCCCTCACCCTCGCCCTCGCCGTACCGGGCCTGCTGCTCGCCGCCACGCCGGTCAATATCAACCACGCCGACGCCGCCACCATCGCCAAGTCGCTGGACGGCGTCGGCCAGTCCAAGGCCGAGGCCATCGTGGCCTGGCGCGAAGCCAACGGCCCGTTCAAGAAGGCCGACGACCTCAACCACGTCAAGGGCATCGGCAAGGCCACGATCGAGCGCAACCGCAGCGCGATCCTGCTCGGCGACGCCGCCGACGATGCCGTCGCCAAGGCGGACGCGCCGGCCAAGGCCATGCACAGCAAGAAGACGCCGACCGGGGAGTAGCCCCCCGCGAACGGAAGCCAGGCGGCGCGGCCCGGCGGGCCGCGCCGCTTGCGTTACACTCGCGCGCCCATCCCGTCCGCCGTGCCGCCATGATCCTGCCGCGTTACCACATCGCCGCCTCCGCCATCCGTGGCGCCGGCAACGGCCTGTTCCTCGACGAAACCGTGGCAGCGGGGCGCATCATCACCGCGCCGGACGGCATCGAACAGACGTTCCGTTACGCCGACATCATGGCTTCGCCGGAACTCCGCGCGCAGTTCCATGCCAGCGCGCGCTGGTTCGAGGACCGCTACACGCTGTCGCCGGACTGGCCGGACGAGTGCTACATCAACCACAGCTTCACGCCGAACGGTCTGTGGCACCTGGGTTTCGTGTTTGCCCTGGCCGAACTGCCCGCCGGAAGCGAGATCACCGTGGACTACCGGCACCTGCTGCCGCCCGGCCAGGCCGAGGATTTTGTCGATTCGGTCACAGGTGAGACAATCACCGGATTGTCCTGGCAAGAGAGTCTTGCCAGCAGTACCCAAGCACTGGCTGAACTGCTGGTTGCCGCCCACCGTTGACCGTGATGTTCGATATTCCAACCATTGAAACGGCGCGTCTGCGCCTCACCGCACTCACCGAGCGGCATTTCGACGACTACGCCGCCATGCTGGCCGACCCGGACAGCACGCGCTGGATCGGCGACGGCGAACCGCTGGACCGCACCAATGCCTGGCGTTCGCTGGCGATGCTGCTGGGCCACTGGCAGCTACGCGGCTTCGGCATGTGGGCGCTCGAGTTGAAAGGCAGCGGCGAGTTCATCGGCCGCGCCGGCCTGATGTACCCCGACGGCTGGCCGGACCTGGAAATGGGCTGGATGCTGAAGCCCGAGCATCGCCACCACGGCTATGCCACCGAGGCGGGCAATGCCGTGCTCGGCTTCGCCTGGAACCAGCTGCGCGTCCAGCGCGTGATCAGCCTGGTGCGGATCGGCAACGAGGCCTCCGACCGGGTCGCCGAGCGACTCGGCGGCGAGCACATTGAGGACATGGATTTCTACGGCAGCCACAGCCACGTGTTCGCCTACTACCCGCCGCACCGCGAACACCGCCGCGCCTACGGCTGATCCATCGCCCCGCCGGCAGGTGCCGGCAAGGCGGTGAAGAACGGCCTACAACGCCTGGGGCAAACCGCTGCCGCGTCGCGACGACGACAGCGAACGCGCCACTTCGGCCAGTGCGAATACGCGGGCCACGCGCACCCAGCCCAGCACCAGCACCACCAGCTGCGCCAGCAGTATCGCCAGCACCAGGCCGGTCACGCCGAGCGCCGGGGTATGCACGCGGCCCACGCCGAGCGCCAGCGCCACCGCGTAACCGATCGCGCTGATCAGCAAGTAGCACAGCAGCGTACTGAACGGCCGCCGCAGCAATTGCATGAAGCCACGACCGAATGCACGGGTGGACGAACGCAGGTTGCCGTCGGCGATGAACGCGGCACGCCCCGACTCCACGATGGCCTGCGCCAGCACGAACAGCAGCACGGCCAGCCCGATCGCCAGGTGCGACGTGCGGTCCGCCTGCGATTCCAGCACGGCCCTGGCGTCGACCCGGTCCACCGCGTCGAAGGCCACGCCGATCAACGCCGCCATTGCCGCGTAAGGCACGATCGACCACAGCATCAGGCGGAACATGCGGCCGTACTCGACAATGCCGCACTGAAGCAGGTGGCCGAAGCCCAGCACGCGGCTGGCGCGCCCGCTGCCGACCAGCATGCCGTTGAGGAACGGCGACAGCAGCAGGGTCAGCAGCAGGCCGAGGATCGCCACGCCGCTGATCCAGCCGGTATCGTCGCCGAGTGCCGACATGGTGTCGCCGAACATCAGCGGGCTGAACTGCGCAGCCCATGCCTGCGCATGCACCGAATGGTCGAGCAGCCCGCTCAGGCTGCGCCACAACGGCAGGCTGACCACCGCGGTCGGCAGCAGCAGCAACAGGGTCCACAGCAACAGCAGGCGCCATTGCATGGCAGCCAGCGGGGCACGCATGGCGGCGCCAAAGTCCACCCGACGCGAAGCACGTTTGTTCATCATCACAGCGACCCCACCAAGGCATAGAAGACCTGCAACAAGGACGCGGCATCCGCGCTCCAGCGGCGCGAGGCGCTACCGTCGGCCTTGGTCGTCCGGCTGTCGTTGAGCTTGTTCGCGTCCAGGTAGATCTTCTGCTCGGGATCGAGTGTGGCCGAGACTACCTTGGACGGCTTGGTGAAATCGAAGCGGGTCCAGCGGCGGTCATCGTTCCAGTGCACGTCCTCGCTGCTGCCGTCGGCGAACTTCACCCGCAGCAGCTGCGGTACCGGCACGCCGTCGCGGCGCACGGTGACCGTGCTGTGCCACGGGAACGGCCCGCTGCCCGGCTTCGCCTTCGGATGGGCCTTGTCCCAGTCCTCGCGCTGTTTGTCGACCTGCTTGTCGAGAGCGTCGCTGTCGAGTTCGCTGCGCCTGCCGTCCTTCAGCGTACTGCCGGCCAGCGGCAGCACTTCGGCAGTGTCGATGCTGGCAACCCGGTCGTCGATCTGCGCGGTGCCGTAGACGTACTGGTCGAAGATCTCGTTGACCGCCTTCGGGTTGCCGGAGACCTCGGCCAGGGTGGCGCGCAGGTCGGCCGACGACGGATGACGGAAACGCCAGCGCCGGTAGTACTCGTGCATTGCACGTTCCAGCACCGGCTTGCCCAAACGCTCCTCCAGGTCGTGCATGGCGGTGGCGGTGCGCGAATACACGGTGCCGTAGCTGCTGCTGGACAGGCGGTCCCACGCATTCGCGCCCAGCGGGTCGGGCGGCTGGTGCAGGCCGGCGCCAAGCCGCTCCGCTTCGAAACCGGTCATCGCCGGCGTGATGCCGAGGCGCTTCATCCAGCCCGACGCCAGCACGATCTTCTCGCCGCTGTCGCGCGTCATGCGGCCGTCCCAATACTCGTTCATGCCCTCGTCGAGCATCGGCTCCTCGAACTCGTTCGAGGCGAGCAGGCCGTAGAAATAGCCGTGGCCGAATTCGTGGATGGTGACGAAATCGATCGCGTACTGCGTGAGCGTGTCCGGCTCGACCTTGGCATAACCCTCGGCGGTGAAGAACGTCGGGTACTCCATGCCACCCGCCTCCGACGCGTTGTACGGCGGCACCACCGCCGTCACCGTCTCGTACGGGTAGGCGCCCAGCGAGTTCGAGAAGTAGGTCAGCGAGTCGGTGGTGGCCTTGAGCACCGGCGCGGCGCTGGCCACGTATTCGTCGGGATAGATCACCCGCACGTCGACCTTCGGGCTGCCCGGTCCCTGCCAGCTGCCGTCCAGCGTCTTGTAACCCTTGGCCGCGACCCAGGCGAAATCGTGCACGTCGCCCTGCACGAAGTGGTACGTGCTCTTGCCGTTCGCCGTCTCGGGCGGGCCCTGCAGCTTGCCGACGGCGCCCACGGTGTAGTCGGCGGGCACGGTGAGGCGCACGTCGTAGAGGCCGAAGTCGGCGTAGAACTCGCTGTTGAAATGGAACTCGTGCACGTTCCAGCGCGGGGTGGTGGCACCGCGCTCGCCGGGCAGTTCCAGCACGCCGATCTTGGGGAACCACTGCGCCACCAGGTTGAAGTCGCCGAACCAGCCGGTGCGTTCGACCACCCGCGGCAGCTGACTGAGGAAGTCGATATCCAGCGCCAGCGTGCCGCCGGCCGGCACCGGTTCGGCCAAGTCGATGCGCACCACGGTCTGGTCGGTGGCCGGGCCGCCGTCGGGCTGCACGAACTGCCACTTCAACGTGGCATCGCCCTGCTTCACCTGCTTCAGCTCGATCCAGCCCCACTCGCCTTTCTTCAGGGCCGCCGCGCCGCGCGAACGACCGTGCGCGGTCAGCACCTTGCGCTCGGTGAACCAGGTGCTGCCCTCGTTCTGGAACGCGTTGAGGTACAGATGGAAGTAGACCTTGCTTACCGGGCGATCGCTGCGGTTGCGCCATGTCATGTGCTGCTTGCCGCTTACCGCGTGTTTCGCCGCGTCCAGTTCGGCGTCGATGCGATAGCTCACCACGCGGTCGGACAGGGTCGGCTCGTTGCCGCTGCGCTCGCCGCCCCATGCATTCGCGGCGCTGGGCACGGCGACCGCGGCGGCATCGGCGGCCGCGAAGGGAATGTCGGGAAGCGCCACGCTGGCTGCGCTGGCCGGCACCGAGGCTGCCGCCGCCGGAGCGGCCTGCTGCGCCATCGCCAGCCAGGGCCAGAACGCGGCCATGGCGCACAGATATCCCCACTTGCGTACGATTCGCCGCATCTTGCCACTCCCCTGAGCAATCCCCGCAGAGTGCACCCAACCGGTCACGACGACATAGGCCAGAGGTCATGCCCACCAGCATCCCGAGGCTGCGGCATCGACAGACAAATCTCGTTCGCCGACCACTCGGCCGTACGGCCGGCCGCGCGTGGTTGAGGGTGATCCCGCTCAGCGCGAACAGCAGCAAACCTATCAGCACAACGCTAAACTGATCCAGTACCACTGGTGCAACTGCCTCATCCAGAACGCGTGGCGTTGCTGGCGGAGCGGTTCCGCAGGTTGTGGCAGCGGGCCCATCGCGGTCCGTGACCCGCCCGCATGCACCGCAGCACGGGAACTGCGGCTGGCGTGAATGGTCTGGATGAGCGCAGCATCCGAAGATTCCGACTGCGCCATTGCCTCCGCCAGATCGCAGACAAGAATCAATCTCAGTAACTGTCATCGCCAGGTCTGGCGACCGACCACACTCATGCGTTCCCCGGGAGTACACGATGCGTATTCTGCTGGCCGAGGACGATGCCTCCATCGCCGAGGGTATCTGCGCGTCACTGCGACACGGTGGTCACGCGGTGGATCATGCCGCCAGGGGCAACCTGGCCGACACGGCGCTACGCGATCACGACTACGACCTGCTGGTGCTGGACCTGGGCCTGCCCTCGCTCGACGGCAGCGAAGTGTTGCGCCGCCTGCGCCGCCGCGGCACGGGCATGCCGGTGCTGGTGGTGACGGCGCGTGACGGTCTGGCCGAGCGCATCCGCCTGCTCGACCTGGGCGCCGACGATTACCTGGTGAAACCCTTCGCGCTGGCCGAATTCGAGGCGCGCGTGCGGGCACTGCTGCGTCGGGCCAGCAGCCAGGGCCGGCCGGAGTTGCAACTGGGCCGGTTGCGGCTGGACCTGCCCGGGCATCGCGCATGGATCGACCAGGCACCGCTGGAACTGACCGCACGCGAGTTCGGATTGCTGGAAGCGCTGGCCCTGCGCGTGGACCGCGTCACCAGCCGCGCCCAGCTGATCGCGGCGTTGTGCGACTGGGACCAGGAGCTGACCGACAACGGACTGGACATCGCGATCCATCGCCTGCGCCGCAAACTGCACGGCAGCGGCACCGGCGTGCGCACGATCCGCGGGCTGGGCTACCTGCTGGAAGAAACGGACGAAACCGGGAACGGCCACGCATGAACCCGCCGCGCGCGCATTCGCTGCGCCCCAGCCTGCGCCGGCGCCTGCTGCTGGTCCTGCTGGTCCCGGTGGGCGTGCTGCTGCTGCTGGACGCGATGCTGACCTATGGCGTGGCGCTGACCTACGCCAACCGGGTGCACGACCGCGACCTCAGCGACGATGCCCTGACCCTGGCGACGATGCTCGGCAACGACCAGCTCGACGGCGAGTTGACCCCGCAGGCGCGCTTCCTGCTCGAGTACGACCCGGACGGCCACAGCTACTTCGCCGTGAGCAGCGCCAGGCACGGCCTGCTGGCCAGCAACGGGCAACTGCCGCAGCCGGCGCGGGTGCCGGCGATCGGCGCGCGCCCGGCGCTGTACGACGCGCAACTGGCGAAGCACGCCCTGCGCGCCGCCACGGTGCATATCGCCTTGCGCAGCGACCCCGGCGACAGCCTGGTCGTCACCGTCGCCGAAACCCTGCGCGACCGGCACCAGCAGGCGCGGGAAATTCTGCTGCTGGCGATCGTGATGCAGGCACTGCTGATCGTCGGCGTGCTTTCGCTGGTCTGGTTCGGCGTCGGCCGCGGCCTGCGCGTGCTCGACCCGCTGACCGCGCGGCTGGCCGCACGCACCGATGAACTGACTCCCATCGATGGCCCCGATGTCCCGCTGGAGATCCGGCCGCTGACGCAGACCATCGACGCGCTGTTCGGCCGCTTGCGCGGCATGCTGGCCCTGCACGACCGCTTCATCGCCGACGCCGCGCACCAGCTGCGCACGCCACTCACCGGGCTGAGCCTGCACGTCGAGCACGCCATGGCCAACCCGCAGCCGGAGACGGTCGCCGATGCCCTCGTCCACATCCGGCGGCTGGTGCAGCGCGCCGCACGTACTTCCGCGCAGTTGCTGGCGCTGACGCGCGCGCAGGCGCCGTCGCTGGAGACCGGGGAGCGTACGCTGCTCGACTTGAGCCGCTTCATCCCCGAGGCGGTATCGGAACGCGTCCACGAGGCGATCCGGGCCGGCGTGGACCTGGGCTACGACGGCACCGCGCAGGCACTGTCCGTACTCGGCGACGCCGCCAGCCTGCAGGATCTTCTGGACAACCTGATCGACAACGCCGTGCGTTACGCCGGCCGCGGCAGTACCGTCACCGTCAGGCTGGCGGCACGTGCCGATGGCGGCGCCAGCCTCAGCGTCGAAGACAATGGTCCCGGCGTGCCGCCCGAGTTGCTGCCGCGGTTGAGCGAGCGTTTCTTCCGGGCCGCCAACCACAACGAGGAAGGCAGCGGGCTGGGGCTGGCGATCGTCCAGCGCATCGCCGAGCGGCATCACGCCAACGTGATCTACCGCCCCGGCGAGGCGCGCGGCCTGTGTGTGGAAGTGCGCTTTCCCGCGCCTTCCTCGACCGGCCGGCCACTTCCCGTCTCAGGGTAAAGAAAGATTCCACCACGACAATGACGCGCGATGACCATCACCCAATGCCGACCACGCCATTGCCTCGCGACCGTCGCCATGGAAAACCGCGCACCGTGCCCCCTCGACTGAGCAAGACGACCGACGACAGCTGGCTGCGCATGTGCGTGTTGGGTGTCGTCCTGTCCGGCCTGGCCGGCTGCGCCGCGCCGCTGCCCAGGCTGCTGCCGCCGGTGCCAGCGCAATGGCAGCACGCGGTCGCCGCAGACCCGGCCCGGCCGACCGACCTGCACGGCTGGTGGCACGCGTTCGCCGACCCCGGCCTCGACGCGCTGGTCGATCGTGCGCTGGCCAACAACCTCGACGTGGCGCAGGCGGTCGAACGGCTGCGCGCCGTGCGCACCCTGCACGAACGTGCCCATGCCCGCTACCTGCCGGCACTGAACGCGCGCACCGACGACGTGATCGACCCGGACGCCAGCGCCTCGTTCTTCGTGGCCGGTTTCGACGCCAGCTGGGAACTGGGCCTGTTCGGCCGCGCCGAAGGCACCCGGCGCGAATCGCAGGGCGCACTGGACGCCGGCGTGGCCGACCTGCACGCCGCCCGGGTCACCCTGGTCGCCGAAGTGGTGCGCGAGTGGATCGACCTGCGCACCGCGCAGCAGCAGGAGCAGTTGTTGCAGCGGATCAGCCGGCAGCGCCGGCACGCATGGGAACTGCAACGGACGCGGCAACGCCTGCAATTGGCGGCGCCCGGCGCGGTGGATCAGGCGCAAGCCGCCTGGGCGCAGGCCGAAGCCGCCCTGGCCGCGCCACGCCAGGCTGCCGACGCCAGCGCGCAGCGCCTGGCCGTGCTGCTCGGACAGAACCATCCCGACCCGGCGTGGCTGCAGGCGGGCACGCCGCCCGAGCTGGGCGCCTGGCGGCTCGACGGCGGCACCCCGGCCGAGCTGCTGCGCACGCGGCCCGAGATCGCCCGCGCCGAGGCGGACGTGCTGCGCACCGCCGGCGAGCTGGCGCTGACGCACGCCGACCTGTTCCCCAGCATCGGCCTCGGCGCCTCGATGGTCTGGGCCACCGACATCAACAACAACCATCGCTTTTCCACCACCCCGAACGGCATCGCGTCGGTGGGTCCGGTGATCGACATCCCGCTGTTCGACTGGGGCATGCGGCTGGCCGCCACGCACGCCAAGGCACACGAACTGAAAGCCAGCGTGCTGGCTTACCGGCAGGCCGTGCTGCAAGGCGTGGCCGAGGTGGAAACCGCGCTGGGCAGCCTGCAGCAGCAACGCCAGCGCGAACAGCAGGACACCTTGGCGTGGCAGGCGCTGCAGCGCGCCGACCAGGCGATGCAGGTGCGGGCCGGGCTGCAGCTGGGCAGCCCGCTCGATCGCGTCGAAAGCCAGGTCGCCGCCGACCAGGCCGCGCTCGAACTGGCCGATGCCCGCGCCGCGCGCAGCCTCGCTTACGTGGCGCTGTTCAAGGCGCTGGGCGGCGCACCGCTGCCCATGCCGGAAACGGAACCGGCCACGCCGCAGGCGTCCGCCGACACGCATGGAATGCCGCGCTGATGGTCGCCCTCGCGCGCAAGACCCTGGTCTACGAATGGCGGCGCTTCCTGCCGGCGATGCTGGCGGTCGGCTTCGCCGGCCTGCTGCAGCTGCTGCAGATCGCGCTGGTGCTGGGCATCTTCGGCAGCACCAGTTTGTACATCACCGGCTCGTCGGCCGACGTGTGGGTGGGTTACCCGGGCACGCAGAGCGTGAGCCTGGGCCGCACGATCGACGCCGACGTGGAGTCGCGACTGCTGATGGACCCGGCGGTGCAGCGGGTCGAGCCGTACCTGTGGGTCGACGGCGACTGGCGCGGGCCGCGCGAAACCGGTGGCGTCTCGGTGTTCGTCTCCGGCATCGACCCGGCCGCCGATGGGCTGATGTTCTCCAAGGCACTTTCGCCGGCGCTGCGCGCGCGGCTGGCCGAACCGGATGCGATCGTGATCGACCGCTCCGCGCAGGACCAGCTCGGCGTCGACATCGGCCAGACCGCCACCATCAACGGCCAGCAGGTGCACGTGGTCGGCATCAGCAGCGGACTGCGCGCGCTCGGCGGGGTCAACGTGCTGTGCTCGCTGGACACCGCGCGCCGGCTGGACAGCGACCCGACCGACACCGGCCCGACCTACCTGGTGGCGAAACTGCGCGACCCGGCCCAGGCCGAAGCGGTGGCCATGCGCCTGCGCGGCGACACTGCCTTCGGCCCGTACACCGCATGGAGCGCCGGCGATTTCGCCAACCTCTCGGTGCGCTACTGGCTGTTCGATACCGGCGCCGGCGCCGGCGTGCTGTTCCTGGCCGGCATCGTGTTCCTGGTCGGTGCAGTGATCACCAGCCAGACCCTGATCGCCGCGGTCAACGGCTCGGTGCGCGAATACGCCACCCTCAATGCGCTCGGCGTGGGCGTGGGCGCGTTGCGCAAGGTGGTGCTGGAGCAGGCGTTCTGGGTCGGCGCGCTGGGCCTGCTCGGTGCCAGCGTGCTCGGTATCGTGCTGATGCTGCTGGCACGCAGCCAGGACGTGCCGGTGGTTCTGAATGTTCCGGCGGCGCTGGCCTGCATCCTCCTGGTGCTCGGCCTCGCTGCCGTCTCCGGCCTGGCCGCGATGCGCAGCCTGCGCCGCGCCGACCCCGCCACCTTGCTGAGATAGCCGCGATGCACCCCGCCCCCGCCGCCGAACCGGTGCACGCACCTGCCCTGCAGGCCGACAACGTCAGCAAGGCGTTCGTCTCCGGCCACCAGCGCACGCAGGTGCTGGACGGCTTCTCGCTGAGCATCGACGCCGGCGAACTGACCCTGATCTCCGGCCCGTCCGGCTGCGGCAAGAGCACCCTGCTGGCGATCCTCAGCGGCCTGCAGAAGGTCGACAGCGGCCGCGTGCGGGCGCTCGGCAGCGAGCTGGGCCAGCTCGACCTGCGCGCGCTGGAACGCTTCCGCCTGCAGCACACCGGCTTCGTGTTCCAGGGCTTCAACCTGTTCCCCGCGCTCTCCGCGTTCGAGCAGGTCGAGCTGCCGCTGAACCACATGGGCCTGTCGCGCGACGAGGCGCGCCGGCGCGCCCGTCTCTCGCTGGAAGAGGTCGGCCTGGCGCACCGCATGCGGCTGCGCCCTTCGGAGCTGTCCGGCGGCGAGAAGCAGCGCGTGGCGATCGCCCGCGCGCTGGCCAAGCAGCCCGAGCTGCTGTTCGCCGACGAACCGACCAGCGCGCTGGACGCTGCCAACGGCCAGATCATCATCGACATCCTGCACCGTATCGCCCACGCCCACGGCACCACGGTACTGTGCGTCAGCCACGACCCGCGCCTGGTCGTCCACGCCGACCGCGTGCTGGCGATGGAGGATGGCCGCATACTCAGCGACCGGCGCAACCACGCCGTGGTCACCGACAGCTAAGGAAAACTCCGCATGAAGCCGCCAGCCTTCCCCCCGTCATGGCGCGCGCGCACCACGCGCCTGCTCCGCCGTGGCGGCCTCGCGCTGGCCGTGGCGTCGCTGCTGCCGGCCTGCTCGCCATCCGGTCAGGCGCCGGCCGACAGCCGTGCCGGGACGGCGGCAGCCTACGCGGCCGTCGCGCGCGGGCGGATCGACATCGAAGGCGGCCTGCTCAACCTGGCGATGCCGCGCGAAGGCACGCTCGCCACGGTCGCCGTGCACGAAGGCGACCACGTCAGGCAGGGCCAGTTGCTGGCGGCGCTGGACACCGAGCCGGCCAGGCTGGCGGTCGAAGCGGCACAGGCGCAACTCGAGCAGGCGCAGGCGCAGCTGAAGCTGCTCGGGATCAAACAGGCCGCGGCGAAGCAGCGCGCCCAACGACTGGCCGCCGCGGCCGCCGCCGGTGCCGGCGACGGCCAGAGCGCCGACGATGCGCGCGAGGCGGCGGCGCAGATCGATGCCGACCAGCAGTCCGCCCACGCGGCACTGAGCATGGCCGGCCAGAAGCTGGACGAGGCCCGCTACGAGCTGAAGCAGCGCAGCCTGTTCGCCCCGTTCGACGCCGACGTGGTGCGCGTGTCGGCCCAGCCCGGTGCTGGCGTGTCGCCTGCGTCCGGGCCGTTGTTCGTCCTGCTGCCGCGGAAGCCGCGGATCGTCCGTGCCGAGCTCAACGACAGCTTCGTCGGCGTGATCCAGCCGGGCATGCCAGCCGAGGTGGTCGCCGACAGCGATGGCGGCCACGCCCGCTGGAACGCGCACGTGTTGCGCGTCGGCCAGGTCTACGGGCCGGCCACGCTGGAGAACGACCCGCAGGTACGCGCCAATGCGCGCACGGTGGAATGCGTGCTGGCGTTCGACCAGCCCGACTCCGCCCGAACCCGCGACCTGCGCATCGGTCAGCGCGTGATGGTACGTTTCGGCCACGCCACGGCACCGGCCGCCGCCGCGTCGAAAGACTGAGGAAACCGCCGGCTGCGAACATCGTTCGCATGAAAACCGCCGCGATCCATCCCACGGGGCAACCGCGTGATCCAGCAGACTGACTTTTTCTTCGAGGGCGGACGCAGCGGCGTGCTGCTGATCCACGGCCTCACCGGCACGCCGATGGAAATGAAGCTGCTCGGCAAGGGCCTGCACCGCGCCGGCTTCACCGTGCACGGCATGCAGCTGGCCGGCCATTGCGGCGACGTCGACGACCTGCTCGCCACCGGCTGGCGCGACTGGTACGCCAGCGTCGAGCAGGCCGCCGACGCGATGCTCGGCAAGGTCGACCAGCTGTTCGTCGGCGGGCTCTCGATGGGCGCGCTGCTGGCGCTGAAACTGGCCGCGGACCGGCCCGGTCGGATCGCCGGCGTGGGTGTGTACGGCGCCACCTTCCGCTACGACGGCTGGAGCATCCCGCCGCTGGCGCGGCTGTCGTTCCTGCTGCCGCTGCTGAAGAAACTCGGCATCGGCCGCGGCCGCAGCTTCATGGAGCAGCCGCCCTACGGCATCCGCGACGAACGCCTGCGTGCGCAGGTCAGCACGGCGATGCTCAGCGGCGACAGCGCCGCCGCCGGCCTGCCCGGCAACCCGTGGTACTCGCTGGCCGAGATGTACGGCCTGGCCGCCAGCGTGCGCCGCCAGCTGCGCCAGGTCACCGCGCCCTGCCTGGTCGCCCATGCCAGCGACGACGACGTCGCCAGCCTGAAGAACGCCGAGCTGGTGATGCGCGAAGTCAATGCGCCGGCCGAACTGCTGCTGCTCGACGACAGCTACCACATGATCACCATCGACAAGCAACGGCGCACCCTGATCGATCGCTCGGCCGCGTTCTTCGACGGCATCGCCGCGTCGAACGGCACGCAGCGTGCCGCGGCCTGATGATGCCGGCGGAGGGCTCCATCTCCACCCTCGTGGCGGGCCTGTGGCTGCTCAACATCGTGCTCGATACCGGCGGCCAGCTGGCGTTCAAGACGGCCGCGGGCGATGAGGCGGCCGGCGACGGCCTGGCGCGCTGGAAACACATGGCATCCAGGCCATGGCTGTGGCTCGGCATCGGCAGCTACGTGGTCGAATTCCTGGTATGGATCGCGTTCCTGTCGCTGATCCCGCTATCCGAAGGCGTGTTGCTGGGCTCGATCAACATCGTGGCGATCATGCTCGCCGGGCGTTTCCTGTTCGGCGAGAAGCTGACCCGGCTGCGGGTCGCCGGCATCCTGCTGGTCACGCTCGGCGTGGCGATCGTGGGAGTCGGCGGATGAAGCGCTTCTACCTGTTCGGCTTCCTGCTGCTGATGGGCTTCGACACTCTCGCGCAGATCAGCTTCAAGTACGCCGGCACTCAGGCGCTGCCGGTGGAAGCCAGCCTGGCGTGGCTGTTGCGCGTGTTCGGCCAGCCGTGGGTCTACGGCGCGGTAATCGGCTACGTCGGCGCGTTCTTCACCTGGATGGCCTTGCTGAAACACGCGCCAATCGGCCCCGCCTTCGCCGCCTCGCACCTGGAAGTGGTGTCGGTGATGCTGCTGTCGATCTGGCTGTTCGACGAGCATCTCGATCTCGCCCGCGTCCTGGGTGCCATCGCGATCATCGCCGGCATCGTCTGCCTGGGTATCGCCGAAGGCCGCGAACACGCGCCGGAACCTGCCGTAGCCTGAGCACCGGCTAAGCTGCGCCCATGCTGCCCCGCCGCCACCACGAACTGCCGCCCACTGCCGGCCTGCCGCTGCGGCCGAGCGACCTGCTCCCGGGCGCGCCGACCCTGGCCGCCGACATCGCCGCGCTGCTGGACACGCCGCCGCTGCAGCTGGAGTGCTCCGGCACCGCTGCGCTGCTGATCGCCTTGACCACGCTGCGCGAACTGCAGCCGCAGCGCGGTCGCGTGGTGGTGCCGGCGTTCACCTGTCCGTTGGTGGCGATCGCCGTGCAGCAGGCCGGATTGGAGCTGCAGCTGTGCGACCTGCGCCACGGCCATTACGACATGGATCCCGCCGCGCTACGCGCCGCCTGCGACGAACGCACGCTGGCGATCATGCCCACCCATCTGGCCGGCCGCGTCGCCGACGTCGACGATGCGCTTGCCGTCGCGCGCCAGGTCGGCGCCTACGTGATCGAGGACGCCGCGCAGGCGCTGGGCGCACGCCGCGACGGCGCCAGCGTGGGGCTGGCCGGCGACGTGGGATTCTTCAGCCTGGCCGCCGGCAAAGGCCTGTCGATCTACGAAGGCGGACTGCTGCTGGCGCGCGACCCGTCGCTGCGCGAACGGCTGGCGCGCACCGCCGCACGCCTCGTGCCGCGCCGCCCCGGCTGGGAATGGAAGCGCCGCATCGAGTTGCTCGGCTACGCCGTGCTGTACCGGCCGTGGGGCTTGCGACTGGCGTATGGCAAGCCCCTTCGTCGTGCCCTGCGTCGTGGCGATCCGGTGGCCGCCGTGGGCGACGACTTCCCGCTGACGATTCCGCTGCACCGCGTCGGCCGCTGGCGCCAGGCCGTCGGCGCACACGCCGCCGGCCGCCTGCCGGCGTTTCTCGACCGGCTATCGACGCAGGCGCAACGGCGCCTGTCGCGACTGCGCCTGATCGGCGGCGTCGAAGTGTTCGACGACGACGCCGGCGCCCGCGGCACCTGGCCGTTCCTGCTGCTGCTGCTGCCTGACCGGCAACGCCGCGACGCCGCGCTGGCGCAGCTGTGGCCGTCCGGCTACGGCGTCAGCCGCCTGTTCATCCACGCCCTGCCCGACTACGCCTATCTCGCCGGCATCGTGCCCGCGCAGGATGTGCCGCACGCCCGTGATTTCGCCGCACGCAGCCTCACCATCGGCAACAGCCCGTGGATGACCGACGCGGATTTCGAGGCAGTCTGCGCTGCGCTGGAAGCGGTACTGCGCTGAACTCAACCGGAGCGCCGCGCGATGGCGGCCAGAAGCTGCAGGTTCAGCGCGTGCTGCTGCGCCTGCCAGTCGCTCAGTCGCGCCGGATCGATGTCCGGTTGCGCATCCAGCGCGGACAGCCGGCGTTTCCACCAGCTGTGGTAGCGGTAGCGCGACACCTCGCCGTTGATGTCGCTGCCAACCAGTCCGTGGCGCAGGCTGCCGATCAGTTCCAGGGCATGGTCGGTCAGCAGCCGGCCCTGGTCCCAGTTGGTATGCGCCACGACCGGGGCGAACACGTCCTTGTCGATCGACAGGTAGCTTGGCGTGGCCTGCGTGCGCTGCGAGTCCACGAAGGCATCGACCATCGCCGCCGGCGTGTCGAAGCTGCGGAAAGCGCGCGCCAGGCCGAGCCGGCGCGACCAGCCGGTGTCCACGCCCATGCTCCAGTAACTCAGCTTGCCGCGGCGCAGCGGTGCCAGGTAGTTCTCCCACGCGTGGCCCGCGCCGATGTCGGACGAAGTGATGCCGAGCACGTGCACATGACTGACCTGCGGCAGCATCGCCACCCGGCGCACCCACGAGCCGCAATGCACGCCGAACGGAAAGCGCATGTTGTCCGGGTGGTTGTCCAGCACCACGACCTGGAACGGCGCCTGCGGCCGCAGGCGCGCGATCAGCGGCCAGCTGAGGTGATGGAAGTCGCCGCTGCCGGTGAAGACGGTGCCGTAGTCGGCAGGCAGCAATTCGTCGAGCATGGCACCGAAACGCCGGATGGCCGCCAGCGAGCAGCCGAAGCGGATCGATTCCTGCCAGTGTTCCAGCGGCAGCACCAGGCGATCCGACAGCGGCCCGACCGAGTGGTCGATGTCGAGTACGACCGGGCGATTGGCCAGATTACTCATCGTTGGCCCCCGTGGCCGCCTGCCAGCTGCGATCGCTTTCGAAATGGCCGCCCAAGCGGCGCAGCAACGCCCGCAGCAAGGGGTTGCGCGCATACACCGCGTGGCGGGTGAAGGTCATGCGGGCGCCGAGGAAGGCCTTCACTTCCGGATCGGTCCAGCCGGCCACGTAATGGCTGAGCCCGCGCTGCCGCGCATAGTCGAGATTGTGCATCCAGCTGACGAAGTACAGGTTGTGCTCGCGCGCCTGCGGATAGGCGAAGCCGACGTACTTGTCGATCAGCCGGCCGCCGTACTCGTAGCAGAGATTCCAGCCGATCATCTCCCCGGCATGGCGATAGACGAACACCACGCCGCCGCTCCCGCCATCCTGCAGTACGGCGCGGAAGAACGCCGTGGCCGGCCGGTCGAAATGGATTTCGCTTTGCGCGTACACGTTGTCGAACAGCGCATGGAACGCGGCCAGCGTCGCCTCGTCGTGGAAGCGCGCGTCGCCGGTCGGCATCGTCTCGATCTCCAGGTCGGCCAGCGAGCGCAGCTTGCGCCGAATGTTCTTCCGGCGCCCGGACGACAGCCGCGCGAGATACTCATCGTTCGAGCCGAAGTCGATCGGCACCCACGCCAGCGCCTGGCCCTCCAGCAGCACGAAGCCGGCCGCCGCGCAGGCGCTGGCGAAGGCGCGCGCATACGCGTTGTCGGCGTCGCCCAGCAGCGGCGAATCCCGGGCGATGTCCTTCACGATCAGCAGCCGGCATTCGCGCCCATACGCCGATTTCAATCCCTGCGCCAGGGCAGCGGGTGCCACCGTCGACGGCAACGGCGCGTATTCGGACACAGTGGTGCCGGCGAAGCGCGTGCGCCAGCGCAGCAGGCGGCCCCAGCGGCGGTAGCCCGGCAGGCCGGCCACGCGCCGGCGCAACGCGTCATCGGCCGTGGTCAACACGTCGAACGGCGCCACGAACACCGGCATGCCCTGCGCCGAATGGCCGGCTGCAAAACCGACCGGCGGGTGCGCCATGAAGGCGCCGAGCAGGCCATCGGGTTCGAGTTGTGCGATGAAAGGCATGCGTAAGCCAGCCCTTCTAGACTGCTTGGGACATGACATTGTCTCCAGCCGCCAGGGATCTCTCCGCCATGAACGACACCATCCAGCAGCAAGTGTTCGAGATCATCGCCAAGCAGGCCAAGACCGAGGTGGCCAACGTGAAGCCCGAGTCCACCCTGAAGGACCTGGGCGTCGCCTCGCTGGAGGCGATCGAGCTGATCTTCGACATCGAGGAACACTTCAACATCAATTTCCCCGACCAGCAAGGCGCCAACTTCGACAGCGACTCCGCGCAGAACCTCGTCGATGCGGTGGAAAAGGCGCTGGCCGACAAGGCCGCCGCCGACGAGGGATCGAAGTAATGCAAGGCCCCGCCTCGCGCCGTGTGGCGATCACCGGCATGGGCGCGATCAGCCCGCTCGGCGTCGGTGCCGAGGCGCTGTGGCAAGGCCTGCGCGAAGGCCGCAGCGCGATCGGCCCGCTGCACCACCCCGATGCCGAACGGTTGCGCGTGAAAGTCGCCGCGCAGGTGCCCGACAGCTTCGACCCGGCGGCGAACATCGACGAGCGTACCCTGCCGATGCTCGACCGCACCTCGGAATTCGCGCTGCACGCAGCACGCGAGGCGGTTGCGCAATCCGGACTGGACTTCCGCCAGGGCCGGCTCGGCCTGCGCACCGCGGTGATCGTCGGCACCGGCGTGGGCGGCGAAACCACCCAGGACGAACAGAGCCGGCGCCTGTACGGGGAAAATGCCGCCCGCGCGCATCCGCTGACCATCGTGCGGCTGATGACGAACGCCTCGGCCAGCCACATCAGCATCGCCTGGGGCCTGCGCGGCCCCACCTTCGCGGTGGCCAGCGCCTGCGCCTCGGCCAACCACGCGATCATCCAGGCGGCGCAGATGATCCGCTGGGGCCTCGCCGACGTCGCCATCACCGGCGGCACCGAGGCCTGCCTCACCTATGGCGCACTGAAGGCATGGGAGGCCATGCGCGTGCTGGCCGACGACACCTGCCGCCCGTTCAGCATCAACCGCCGCGGCCTGGTGCTTGGCGAGGGCGCCGGCATCTTCGTGTTGGAATCCATGGAACACGCGCAAGCACGAGGCGCCACCATCCTCGCCGAACTGGCCGGCAGCGGCATGACCGCCGACGCCACCGACATCGTGATGCCCAGCGCCGACGGCGGCGCCGCCGCGATGCGCCAGGCGCTGGACGATGCCGGGCTCGCGCCGCAGGACGTCGACTACGTCAACGCCCACGGCACCGGCACCCAGGCCAACGACGTCACCGAGAGCCGCGCGATCCGGCTCGCGTTCGGCGCGCACGCCGAACGCCTCGCGGTGTCCTCGACCAAGTCGATGCACGGCCACGCGCTGGGCGCTTCCGGCGCACTGGAGCTGGTGGCGGTGATCGGTGCGCTGCGCGACAGCGTGGTGCCGCCCACCGCCAATCTCGACCAGGTCGATCCGGCCTGCGACCTCGACTACGTGCCGAATGTCGCCCGGCCGATGCCGGTGCGTGCCGCACTTTCCAACTCGTTCGCGTTCGGTGGACTCAACGCGGTGCTGGCGCTCAAGCGCGCTTCCTGAAGCCGCCATGGGTCCGAAACGGAGGAACCCGGTGGCGATCCACCGGGTTCCGGTCGTACGTGGCACACCGGCAACCCGCATCACGCCTTCTTGGCTTTCGTCAGCAGCTGGTCCAGCAACGCGATCGCCAGATCGATCTCCTCATGGGTGATCTCCAATGACGGCGCGAACGTGATCACGTTCTTGTACCAGCCGCCCACGTCCAGCACGAGGCCGATCTTCCTGCCGTTGTGCTCGAGGCCGCCGGCCAGGCCGATGTCCACCATCTTGTCCAGCAGCGCCTTGTTCGGCGTGAAGCCATCGTCCGTGCAGATCTCCGCACGCAGCGCCAGGCCGAGGCCGTCGACGTCGCCGATTTCCTTGTGGCGCTTCTGCAGGTCGCGCAGGCCTTCGAGGAAGTGCGCGCCCTTCCTCGGCACGCTGGTCTCGTAGTCCAGCTCGTAACCCATCCTGATCACTTCCAGGCCCAGCGCGGTGCCGAGCGGGTTGGAGTTGAAGGTGGAGTGGGTCGAGCCCGGCGGGAAGATCGTCGGGTTGATCAGCTCCTCGCGCGCCCACAGGCCGGACAGCGGATTGAGGCCGTTGGTCAGCGCCTTGCCGAACACCACGATGTCCGGCGTCACGCCGAAATGTTCGATCGACCACAGCTTGCCGGTGCGCCAGAAGCCCATCTGGATTTCGTCGGAGACCAGCAGGATGCCGTACTGGTCGAGCACCTTCTTCAGGTCCTTGAAGAAGTTCATCGGCGGGATCACGTAGCCGCCAGTGCCCTGGATCGGCTCGACGTAGAACGCGGCGTACTCGGCCTGGTTCACCTTCGGATCCCACACGCCATTGTATTCGGTCTCGAACAGGCGCGCGAAGTGGCGCACGCAGTCGTCGGAATACTCCTCGGGGGTCATGCCCTTCGGGCGGCGGAACGGATACGGGAACGGGATGAACATCGCGCGCTCGCCGAAGTGGCCGAAGCGGCGGCGATAGCGGTAGCTGGAGGTGATCGACGAGGCACCCAGCGTGCGGCCGTGGTAGCCGCCTTCGAAAGCGAACATCAGGCTCTTGCCGTTGCGGGCGTTGCGCACGATCTTCAGCGAATCCTCGATCGCCTGCGCGCCGCCCACGTTGAAATGCACGCGGCCGTCCAGGCCGAACTTCTTCTTCGCATCCAGCGCCACCGTCTTGGCCAGCTCGATGCGGGTCTGGTGCAGGTACTGGCTGGCCACCTGCGGCAGGATGTCGATCTGCCGCTTCAGCACGTTGTCCAGGCGCGGGTTGCGGTAGCCGAAATTCACCGCGGAGTACCACATCTGCAGGTCGAGGAACGGCACGCCGGCCGTGTCGTACATGTAGCTGCCTTCGCAGGTGCGGAAGATCTTCGGCGGGTCCACATAGTGCACAGTGTCGCCGAACGAGCTGTACTTCGCCTCGTCGGCGAGCAGTTGGGCGTCGTCGATCACGACGGAAGCGTTCTTGTCGAAAACATTCATCGGAAGTCCGGAGTCGGGGAAGTAGGGATCGCGCGGGACGGCGCCGGTCAGGCCGACGTCTTCAGCGCAGGCACGGGAGGATGGTCGAACAGGCTGCCGTCGAGCAGCTGCGGCAGGAACTCGAGCGCATCCTCGAAGCCGGTGATCGGCACGTAGGGAATGCCGGCGGCGCGGCAATGCTCGATCAGGCGATGCTTGGCGAACACGAAGTCGACGCGGTCGGCGGCGCAGAAGTCCGACGCGCCATCGCCGATCAGCAGAGTCTTCGCACCGCCCGCGCGGGCCTGGGTCACGCAGGCGCACTTGCAGGTACCGCTGCGGCAACCGTCGGCCTGGAACGGCGAAGTCAACTGCCATTGTTTCGGCGGCGTGGCGGGTGCCAGGTGGTTCGCCGACAGCGGCAGGTCATCCAGACCATAGCGGGTGAGAATCCGGTGGATCGCGTAGTCGAGACCGTCGCTGACCACGCGGATCGGCACGTCCAACTCGCGCGCCTTCGCCACGAAACCCGGAAACGCGTGGTCGATCCACATCTCGGCCAGGTGGGCGTCGAGTTCGGCGCGGCTCATCTGCAACAGCTCGACCTGCCCGGCCATGCATTCGCGCGAACCGATCCGGCCGGCGCGCCAGTCCTGCTCCAGCACTTCCCAGCCGGGGCGGCCGAAACGGTCGAGCAGCGCGTCGATCACGTCCTCGACGGAAATGGTGCCGTCGAAATCGCACAGGATGGTCCAGCCGGAAACGGGCATCGATGGCACGCTCGCAATGACGATAGGGCGCAGCGTAGGAAAGCTGTCTTTCGGCGCCCTTTCCCCTTTCCGAACGGATGCTGAGCACGTACGCCGTGGCGTCTGCCGAAGCGCGCCGGCAGCCCCTATGCTGCCGCCCCATGCCGAACCGCCGCTCCATCCTGCTGCAACCTCGCCTGCTGTTGGCGGCGTGCCTGCTGTGGCCGCTGGGCTGCATCGCGGCGACCGACCCGGCCGTGTTCGCCGTCGGTGCCGGCATGCAGCGCATGCCCAGCTGGCCTGGCGCAAAGAACCAGCACAGCGAGCCGGTGCCGTACCTCGACATCGAACTGCCCGGTCGCGGCAGTTTCTCCACGCTGGACGGACTGCAGGTCGACCTGATCCGCGGCGATGCATGGCATGGCGGCATCCATGGCGATTACCAGTGGGGGCGTTCGCGCGACGACCTCGGCAGCCTGCGCGGAAAGATCGCGTCGCTGCCGCCGCGCATCAACCTGGGCGGTTACCTCGAATGGCAGCTCACCCGGCAGTTCGACGTGGGCGGCAACCTCGGCCACGACATCAACGGCGCCGGCGCCTACCTCGAGCTGTATGCCGAATGGGACCTGCCGCCGGCCGGCCTGCTCGAACAGGCCGTCGCGCTGCACTGGCAGGCGATGAACGCGCCGGCGATGAACCGCTTCTTCGGTATCGGCCCGCAAGCGGCACGCGCGCTGTCGGTGCCGGCGTGGCAACCCGGCGCCGGCAGCCAGCTGGCCTCGCTGGAGTACGACCTGTTCATGCCCACCAGCAAGCACACCGGCGTGGCGCTGGTGCTGGTCTACGGGCGCCTGCTCGGCGGTGCCGCGGACAGTCCGCTGGTCACCCGTTACGGCTCGCGCACGCAGCTGTCCGAATCACTGGCGTTCATGTACCACCTGTGAGGCCGCGCGCGATGTCGGCAAGGCCTTCTGCCGTGTATCGGCGTTACGGCGAAGCCCGGCGAAGCCCGGCGAAGCCCGGCGGATCTCAGCGATCGTCGCGGGTCCAGATCGCGCCATCTTCCTCGTGCACCGGGAAACTCGCGATCGGCTCGTACGCCGGCGGTTTCGTCACCGCGCCGGTGCGCAGGTCGAAGCGCGCGCCGTGGCGCGGGCACTCCACCTCGAAGCCGAACACCTCGCCGCCGGCCAGGTCGCCGCCGTCGTGGGTGCAGGTGTCCTCGACCGCATACAGCGCGCCGTCGATGTTGTACACGGCGATCGGCGTGTCGCCGTCCCACACCACCTTGTACTCGCCTGGAAGGAAATCGCTGCGGGTACCGACCCTGACCCAACCGTTCATGCGGCGATCCCGTCGAAATCCTTGCGCAGCACTTCGAAGCGCAGGTCGTCGCGGCGCGGAATGCCGAAGCGCTCGTCGCCGTACGGGAACGGCTGGTACTCGCCGGTGCGCCGGTAGCCGCGGCGGCCGTACCAGGCGATCAGTTCCTCGCGCTGCACGATCACCGTCATGCGCATGCCGCGGCAATGCCATTCCTCGCGCGCGATCCGTTCCGCCTCGGCCAACACCTGTTTACCGAGGCCGCTGCCCTGCTCGGCCGGATCGACCGCGAACATGCCGAAGTAGCCGGCGTCGCCCTGGTGCTCGACATGGCAGCTGGCCTTGAGCCGACCTGCGGACTCGGCCAGCAGCACGCGGCTGCCGGGCCGTTCGATCAGCGCGCGCACGTCGGCCGCGTCGGTGCGTTGGCCGTCGAGCAGGTGCGACTCGGTGGTCCAGCCACGCAGGCCGGATTCGCCGCGATAAGCCGACTCGACCAGGGCCACGATGGCATCGACGTCGGCGAGGGTCGCCGCGCGGAAGATGGGGGAAGGTTGTGTGGTCATGCGCGGATGATAAGGCCTCGCCCGTTTCGCCCACCATGACCTGGAACAGGCACACCGCGCGTGACCTTCGACACTGGGCAGCAGAAGTGGGCCGCCTTCGTGCCGAGGATCGGCCATCCGGCAAGTGGCGCGACTGGTCCAGTCTCGCCCTGAGCACCGCGTTCGGCACCAGCGGGGCCGCGGCTTTTTTCATGCATGCAGCATCACGCCGACGAGGACGCCCGGCTTGCCTCGTAGACCTTCAGATGGGTGTAGGCCACGGCCAGCAGCGAGCGCTCGTCGCGCGACCGGTCGGCGCGCGCCAGCATGTCGCCAAGCACATGATCGGCCTCGATCGGATACCCGTGCTGCAGGTCGCGCAGCATCGAGGCGGTCAGCGTGGAACCGGCCTCCGTGAGCACGCTGCGGGCGCGTTGCAGGGTCTTCTCGTCGGGTGCGTGGCCGGATCGCTCCGCCACGGCACGGCAGTCCTCCAGCAGGTCCAGCGCCGCCGCAGTGCCGCCGGGCGCCGCCACGATATCGCCGACCGAGCCACGCATCAGGCAGGTGATCCCGGCCAGCGTGGCCAGGAAGATCCACTTGTCCCACATGTCCTGCAGCACCGTGCTGCTGGGATGCGCGTCGAAGCCCGCATCGGAAAAGGCCTGCGTGATCTGCTGCATGCGTCCGGACGCGCTGCCGTCGCGCTCGCCGAAGGTGAGGCTGTGCGACGTGTTGAGATGCCGCACGGCGCCCTGCGCATCCAGCGTGGCGGCGATCACGCACTGCCCGCCCAGCACGTGCCGCGCACCGAAGCGCGCGTCCAGCAGGTCGAGTTGGCGCATGCCGTTCAGCAGCGGCAGGATCGCAGTCTGCGGCCCCACTGCCGGCGCGATGTCGGCCATCGCCTGCTCCAGGCCATACGCCTTGCAGCTCAGCAGGATCAGGTCGTAGGGGGAATGCAGCCCGCTCGCCAGCACGGTGGGCGGCGACGGCAGGTCGGCGTCGCCGGTGGCGCTGCGGATCGCCAAGCCATGTTGCGCGAGCTGCGCTGCACGCTTTTCGCGCACCAGGAACGTCACGTCGCGCCCGTGCTGCAGCAGGCGACCGCCGAAGTAACCACCGGTGGCGCCAGCGCCAACGATCAGAATGCGCATATCAATCTCCTGTCGGTGCGGCATCTGCCGCCATCAGCATGCGTCCGGCCCGGGCATCCTTCTCGCTCCACAGCGTATTCACCCACAGCTTGACGCGCCCACGAAACGCCGTGTCCTCGTCGTAGCTGCCCACGAGTGCAGCGTCGATCGGAAGCTCGCGCACGTACACGCGGATATCGCGCACGCGGCCGGCAATGAGATCCATCATCGTGGGACGGCCCTGCGGGTAGACGATGGTGACGTCGAGGATCGCGTGCAGCGCGTCGCCCATCGCGTCGAGCACGAACGCCAGGCCGCCGGCCTTCGGCCGCAGCAGGTGGCGGTAGGGCGAAGACTGCGCATCGTGCTTGGCCGGCGTGAAGCGGGTGCCTTCGACAAAGTTCATCACCGAGACCGGCATGTGGCGGAATTTTTCGCAGGCGCGGCGCGTGGCTTCCCGGTCCTTGCCCTGCAGCTCGGGATGCCTGGCCAGGGTCTCCCTCGAGTAGCGTTTCATGAAGGGGAAATCCAGCGCCCACCACGCCGGTCCCAGCAACGGCACCCAGATCAGCTGGCTCTTGAGGAAGAAACGCAGGAATGGGATGCGCCGGTTGAACACCTTCTGCAGCACCGGGATGTCCACCCAGCTCTGGTGGTTGCACAGCACCAGGTAATTGCCGTTGCGGCGCAGGCCGTCCAGCCCCTCGACCTGCCAGCGGATGCGGGTGAACACGCCAAACAGGATGTTGTTGACCCCGATCCAGCTCTCCGCGACGGCAACCAGCGCGCGCGAACACGCAAGCCGGATTGTGCGCATCGGCGACAGCAACTTCAAAAAAGTCAATGAAAACAGCGCCAGCACATGCAAAAAGGTATTGAGCGCAAGCAGCAACATCGCCAACGGCAAACGGATAAAGCCGGGAAGTGAGGCAATCATCGAAAACCAGAACAGTGGGGAAGTCCCAAGAATAACCGCTCGGCCATCCGCGCCGCAGTGGACGCTGACTCGACGATTTCAGCCGCACATTTTCCAGTAGTCGAAATCTTCCGAACAGGCGCCCGTGCAATCGCCGGTTGCGACAAAAGTAGCCTCAAGAATTTTTCTTCGGCGCCGATAAATTGACACGGGGGATGCCGTTCAGACCCGAACGACAAGCTGGTCTCCCGAGCACCGGAAGAAAATGCGATGCACATCACATTTTCTTTGATTCGAAATCTTCCTGCATCCAAAACCCGCGTTTTAGCCCACTTCTTGCAGCACCAACAAGGCCGTCACTCACCACTACAAACCAAAGGATTCCAAATCATGCACAACAGAATCATGAAATCCGCCCTGGCGACCGCAACGGTCTTGGCGATCTCCACTTTTGCCGGTACGGCCCATGCGGGCACGGCGACCAGCAATCTGCCGATCTCGGCCACGGTTTCCGCCAGTTGCGTCATTGATGCATCTTCGGGCATTGCGTTTGGTGCCTACGACCCTATCGTCACCAACAAGACGCTCGACCTCGATGTCTCCGGAACCATCGATACGACCTGCACCAATGGCTCCGCCGCCACCATCACATTGGGACAGGGCATCGCCCCCGCAGGCGGTTCGACGGCTGCTGCACCAGTTCGCCAGATGAAGAGCGGCACGGACATCCTTTCCTATCAGCTGTACAGCGATGCCGGCCACAGCACGGTATGGGATGACGTTACCGGAGTATCGGCGCCGACTGGCACGGGTGCGGCGGAACCGATTACCGTCTATGGCCGGGTGGCCCAAGGCCAGAGCACCGTCCCGACGGGCAGCTATACGGATACCGTGGTCGCCACCGTCACCTTCTGATGATGAAGTTCTCCCTGCACCAGGCCGCCTGCGGCTTGGCCCTTTCCCTGACCGTGGCAGGCACGGCATGGGCCGGGTCGTTCCAGGTCAGCCCCCTGCGAGCGACGCTCTCCGGCAGTCAGCCGGTGAGCGCGCTTACCGTTCGCAATGCCGGTACGCAACCCGCCGTCATCCAGTTGGAGGCGATGGCGTGGTCGCAACCGGCGGGCGAAGACAAGTACGTCCCGGCCCCCGACATTCTGGCTACGCCACCCATATTCACCATACCGGCAGGTGGCTCCCAGGTGATCCGGGTGGGCTCGCGCCGGCCAGCCGACGCCAGCAGTGAGCGCGCCTACCGTCTGTTCCTGCGTGAGGTGCCACCGCCACCCAAGCCCGGCTTCAAGGGCCTGCAGATGGCATTGCAAATAAGCCTGCCGGTGTTTGTGGTACCCGCCACGAAGATCGCTCCCGACCTGCATTGGCAAGCCGTTTCAGCAACGAACGGACAGATAAGGGTCGGCGTGACCAACCGTGGCACGGCCCACGTGCGGTTGGCCGGCTTCACGCTGTCGCCGACCGGCAGCTTACGAAAGCTGCCTGTGTCGACCCAACCGGTTTACGTGCTTCCCGGCGCAACACATGACTGGCTGGTCGATGCCCGAGGCGCCGTAGCGGCTGGCAGCACATTGCACGTCTCTGCCCAGGCCGACACGGACACCGGCGCCGTACAAGCCGACGTGCTCGTGTCGGATCGCTGAGTCGCACCACTCAACCCGACGACAGGCCTGCGATACATACGGTTTCCTTCACGAAGAGCAGGAACGATACGTGCATGTTGCCCGGCTCACTGCAGCGGCCGTTGCATCGACATCGGTTCGCCGGTTGCCGCAATCCATGCTGCGCCGTTTGCCGGTAGACCCGACGCCGTTTCGAAGCGGGACGGCCATGGCTTGTGCCGCTCTGCTGGCCATGCTGCCGGGCGAAGCGCCCGCGACCACCCGTGTCCATGCCGTGCGCGTCGGCCTGGCACCGGATCACGTACGACTCGTGCTCGAATCGAGCGAACCGATCCAGGCCCATGTCGTGCAATCGCTGCGACCCGGAGCCTTGATCATCGACCTGGACGATGTCGCTCTGGACGCCGTCATGGCAACGCTCGCGCAAAAGATAGGCAGCCACAACCCGTACCTCAAATCCGTCACGATCAGCCACGACAATACGGGCAGTACGCGGATGGAGTTGATCCCGCTGGTTCCCGTCACGCCCCAGATATTCAACCTCAGGCCGGGCGGCGGCCACGGCAATCGCATGGTGGTGGACATCTATCCCGACCAGTTCACGCCGCCACCGTCGCGGGCGCGTGCCGAAACAGCCGTGCCGGCGGTCGTCACGCCCGGGGAAAGCGGCACAGCCAGCGCCACCGCGGCGCCATCGGCGCCGGTGCCCAAAGCTCCCATCGGCATGCCCGAGGAAATGTGGCTCGAGGTTCATATCAACGATGAACTCGCAGGAACGGCGCTGGTGCTGCGCGATGCGGCGCATCGCCTGCTGGCGCGGAACGAGGACCTGCAACAATGGCGAATCCACGTCACCGGAGCGGCGGTCACCCATCACGGGGCGGATTCGTACTACCCGCTCGACGCCATCAAGGGATTGACCTATCGCATCGATGAATCGCGCCAGTCGCTCATGCTGAATGTACCCGCCGGGCTGTTCGATGCGACACAGCTCAGCGGACTTCCCCGCAACCTGCTCGAACCCACTCCGTCACCGCCGGGGGCCTATCTCAACTACGACATTTCCGCCAATCGCTCGCAGCGGGGCGACATGTCCGGTGGCGCCTTCGTGGAATCGGGCATCTTTGGCCGATGGGGCAACGGCATCGGCACCGTGCTTGCCCGCCACCTCGACGGCCGCAACCGGATCACCCGCCTGGATACCACCTGGAGCTACGACCGGCCGGGGAAAATGCAGAGCTTGCGGTTCGGCGACGACATCAGCGGGGCGAGCAGTTGGGGGCGTCCGGTGCGCTTCGGCGGCGTGCAGTTGGCGACCAATTTCGCGACCCAGCCGAGCTTCATCACCTTTCCCATGCCGACCCTCGGCGGTACGGCAGCAACGCCGTCGACGGTCGATTTTTACGTCAACAACGTCCTGCGGCTCAGGCGCGACGTGCCCAGCGGACCATTCACCATCCAGGATCTGCCGGTGGTCACCGGACAAGGCGAGATCCGCCTGGTGGTGCGCGACCTGCTCGGTCGCGAACAGACTGTGTCGCAACCCTTCTACGCCAGCGGCGGCCTGCTTGCCGAAGGCCTGCGGGACTACTCCTACGAAGCAGGTTTCGAGCGGAAAAACTACGCTCTGCACAGCAATGATTACGGCCGTTTCATCGCGGCGGGCACCGAGCGCCTTGGTTTTTCGGACACGTTCACCGGCGAGCTGCATGCGGAACTGCTGCGTGACCAGCAGACGATCGGCGCAGGCGGCACGTACCTATGGTCGACCGTCGGCGTGATGACTGCAGCGGTGGCCGCCAGCCATGATGCCGCAGGGTCCGGCGGACTGGCGTCGCTGGGGTTCCAGCATCAGTCCGGCTATTTCAGCTACGGCGCACGCACTCAATTCACCAGCCCCGGCTTCGTGCAGCTGGGCTATGAGCCACAGGCCCTGCCACCCCGGCAAACCACAACAGCGTTCATGAGCCTGGGCACCTACAACCATGGCTCGATGGCGCTGAGCTACACCCATCAGGATTTCCGCGACGCCGCGGACTTGAAGCTGGTGGGCGTGAACTACAGCCGTTCGGTGGGCAGGCTGGGTTACCTGACCTTGTCCGCGCTGCGCATCATGGGCGAAGACGCCGACACCTTGTTTGGCCTGACTGTCACCCTGCCCCTGGGCGAACGCAGCAGTGCAAGTTTCAACGGGCAAGCCCATGCCGGATCGAGCCGGGGAACGATCGAGCTGCAGCAAAGCCTTCCCGCGGGCACCGGGGTGGGCTATCGGCTGCAGGCCGGGCTGGCAGCCACCGATCCGCGCCAGGCGGGCATCAGCCTGCAGAATGACGTGGGCACCTACTCCCTCGACGTGGCGCAAAGCCGGGACCAAAGCGGTTATCGGGGTTCCGTGCGCGGCGGCATCGCCCTGCTGGACGGCCAGGTCTTCCTCACCCGGCGGATCAACGACAGCTTTGCCGTGGTGCAGGTGCCCGGCTACGCGGATGTACGGGTATATGCCGACAATCAGCAGGTGGCCCGTACGGATGGCAACGGCTACGCACTGGTCACGCAACTGCGCCCGTACCAGAAAAATCCGATCCGCATCGAACAGGCCGACCTGCCGCTGGACGCCGAGATCGCCAGCCTGCGGCTCGACGCCGTACCCTACCGGCATGGTGCGCTTTCGCTCAAATTCCCGGTAAAGCACTCGCGCGGAGCGGTGCTCAGCATCACGATCCAAAACGGTGCCTTTCTGCCGGCCGGCGCGGAGGTGGCCATGGCAGGCAACGAGAGCACCTTCCCAGTTGGCATGCGCGGCGAGGTTTACCTCACTGGCCTGGCGAAAACGAACGCATTGCATGTGACGTGGCAGGGGCAGGGCTGCGATCTGACGATCGACTTTCCCGACACGCACGATCCATTGCCCCACCTGGGGCCACTCGTCTGTCCCGGGATACGACCATGATGATGCAGATGATGCATGAGAAGAAACGAGGCAGTGATCGCGCAAATGCCTCCTCGGCGGTATCCAGCGCGCGACTGCAGGCGCTTTCATGGCTGATGGCGATGGCGGCGGCGCTGGTCGCCACCTCATCGAATGCCGCAACGTGCACGCTCAGCACGCAGGGCGTGAACTTCGGCAGCTATGATTTTCTGAGCAGCCAGAACCTTGACGGTGTCGGCCACGTCGTCGTGAGCTGTGACACAAGCACCAGTTACACCATCGGGCTGAGCCCGGGCAGCGGATCCTACATGGCGCGACTGATGACCAATGGCCCGCACCAGCTTGCATACAACCTCTACACGGACGCTACGCAAACCATGGTCTGGGGCGATGGCAGCAGCGGCACCGCTGTCGTCGACGGAACGGGAACGGACGTGGATCACACCGTCTACGGAAGCGTGCCGGCGGGTCAAAACCCGTACGCCGGTTCCTACAGTGACGCCATCACGGTGACGCTGACCTTTTGATCACGCTGCCTCTATTTGCGAGTCGACGGACTGGCTGGCATGCCTCACATCAGCAGCTTGCGCACCTTGAGCAGGGCCACGATGAACGCGTCGATCTCCTCGCGCGTGTTGTAGAACGCCAGCGAGGCGCGCAGCGTGGCGGGCACGCCATAGAACTGCATCAGCGGATGCGCGCAGTGATGGCCTGAGCGCACCGCGACGCCCTGCAGGTCGAGCAGGGTGGCCATGTCGGTGGCCTGCGCGCCTTCCAGCAGGAAGGAGATCACAGGCTCCTTCTCCGCTGCCTCGCCGAAGATGCGCAGGCCGGGAATCTCGCGCAGGCGTTCGGTGGCGTAGTGCAGCAGTTGCTGCTCCCACGCATGGATCGCGGCGAAGCCCACCGATGCGTAGTAGTCGATCGCCGCCGATAGCCCGACGAAACCGGCGATGTTCGGCGTGCCGGCCTCGAACTTGTGCGGCGGCGCGGCGAACGTGGTGCCGCTGAAACGCACCTCGCGGATCATCTCGCCGCCGCCGAAGAACGGCGGCATCGCCTCCAGGTGTTCGCGCTTCGCCCACAGCACGCCGGTGCCGGTAGGGCCGAGCATCTTGTGCCCGGTGAGCGCGTAGAAATCACAGCCCAACGCCTGCACGTCGACCGGCCGGTGCGGCACCGCCTGCGAGCCGTCGACCAGCAGCGGGATGCCGCGCTTCCTGCATTCGCGCGCGATCTCGTGCACCGGATTGACCGTGCCCAGCACGTTGGAGACGTGGGTGACGCAGGCCAGCCTCACCTCCGGCGTCAGCATCGCGATGTATTTCTCCACGATCAGCTCGCCGCGCTCGTCGATCGGCGCGGCCTTGACCGTTGCGCCGCTGCGTGCGGCCACCAGCTGCCACGGCACGATGTTGGCGTGATGCTCCATCACCGTGGTGAGGATCGCATCGCCGGCTTTCAGTCGCGGCAGTGCATAGCTGTAGGCAACCAGGTTGATCGACTGGGTGGTGCCGGAAGTGAGGATCACCTCGCTGCGCGACGGTGCATTGATGAACCCCGCCAGCTTGTCGCGCGCGCCTTCGTAGGCGGCGGTGGCCTCTTCACCGAGCTGGTGCACCGCGCGCGCCACGTTCGCGTTGTGCTCCCGGTAATGCGCGTCCACCGCCCCGATCACCGACAGCGGCTTCTGGCTGGTGTTGGCGTTGTCGAGATAGACCAGCGGCTTGTCGTGCACGCTGCGCGCCAGCAGCGGAAAATCCGCGCGGATGCGCTGGACGTCGAAGACGGTGGGCGTACTGGCTTGTAGTGAAGTCATCTTCGACGTTTTCCGGTTTTGGCTCCCTCCCCTGCTTCGCAGGGGAGGGTTGGGGTTCGCTCTTGATTTGAAAGTCAAAAGCCTTACCCCCTCCCGACCTCCCCCTGCAGGCAGGGGGAGGAGATAAAAGCATCAGGCGGGCAATTGCGCGATCAGCAACGCCGACAGATGCTCACGCAGCTCCTTGTTCGGCAGATCATCCAGCACGGCGCGGCAAAACGCGGCGGTCAGCAGCGCGCGGGCCTCGGCCAACGGGATGCCGCGCGAACGCAGGTAGAACAGCGCGCGTTCGTCGAGCTGGCCCACGGTGGCACCGTGCGCGGCCTTCACCTCGTCGGCGTAGATCTCGAGTTCCGGCTTGGTGTCGATCTCGGCGGTCGGCGACAGCAGCAGGTTCTTGTTGTTGAGGCTGGCGTCGCTGCCGTCGGCGCCGGGGGCCACCACGATCGCCCCGCGGAATACCCCGCGCGCGCGGTCGTTGGCGACGCCGCGCCAGTTGGACGTGGAGGTGGTGTTCAGCGCCTGGTGGCGGATCGCCAGCTGGGTATCGACATGCTGGCGGCCGTGCGGCATGAACGCGCCACGGGTATGCAGCTGCGCCTCGTCGCCGACCAGCTCGGCCTGCAGGTCATGCCGCACCAGCGCGCCGCCCAGTTCCAGCACGTGCAGCAGCGCCTGTGCGCGTGCGTGCAGGCGCAGGCTGCTGCGGCGGATCAGGTTCGCGCCGAGCGCGGCGTTCTGCAGCACGGTGTGATGAAGCTGCGCGCCATCGCGCAGCACGATATCGCTGACCAGGGTGGCCAGTTGGGCCTGCTCGCCGCTACTCACGTAGTGCTCGACCAGGCTCAGCGAGGCACCCTCGCCCAGTTCGATCAGGTTGCGTGCATGCCAGGCCAGTTCGGTTTCGGCTGCAGCACCGATGAAGACGAGGTGCACCGGTGCACTGATCTTCGCGTGGGCAGCGACCCGCAGCACCACGCCATCACCGGCGCTGGCGGCGTTGATCCGCACGAACGCATCGGCGGCCTCGCGGATAGGTCCGACCAGAGCCGGCCGCGACAGCGCAAAGCGCAGCGGCTCCGCATCGCCGCGCAGCGCCTGCGACAGCGGCTGCAGCGAAAGCCCGTCGGGCAGCGCATCGGGCGCCGACAGGTCGGCGCGGAACACGCCATTGACGAAGACCAGCCGCGGCCCTTCGACGCCGGGCAACGCGAACGTCGCCGCATCGACGACACGCGTTGCGGCGGCTGCATCGCCACCGGCGAAGCTGCGCTGGCCGAGTCCACGCAACGCGGTGTACTTCCACGCCTCGACCCGCGTATCGGGCAGGCCGCCGGCGGCGAACGCCGCGCGATTCTCGCGCCGCGCCGCGTCCAGCCAGGCGATGCCGCTGGCCGGCAGCGGCGCGTCGAGCAGCGACGCAACCAACGGCAGGGATGCCGGCTGGCTCATGCCACGGCTCCTGGCCGCCGCGGATCCGCCGGATGGCTCATGCCGATACCGGCATAACCGTGTTCTTCCAGCTTCAGCGCCAGCGACTTGTCGCCGCTCTCGACGATGCGGCCATCGGCCAGCACGTGCACGAAATCCGGTACCACGTAGTCGAGCAGGCGCTGGTAGTGGGTGATCATCAGGAATGCGCGCTGCGGCGAGCGCAGCGTGTTGACGCCCTGCGCCACCTGCTTCAGCGCATCGATGTCCAGGCCCGAATCGGTCTCGTCGAGGATCGCCAGCTGCGGTTCCAGCACGGCCATCTGGAAGATCTCGTTGCGCTTCTTCTCGCCGCCGGAAAAACCCTCGTTGACGGCACGATGCAGCAGCTCGTCGGAGATCTGCATCACCTTCAGTTTCTCGCGCACCAACTTGAGGAACTGCATGGAGTCCAGCTCTTTCTCGCCGCGCACCTTGCGCTGCGCGTTCAAGGCCGCACGCAGGAAATAGGTGTTGTTGACGCCGGGAATCTCCACCGGGTACTGGAACGCCAGGAACACGCCGGCCGCGGCACGTTCCTCCGGCGCCAGCGCGAGCAGGTCGATGCCGTTGTAGGTCACGGTGCCGGCGGTGACCTCGTAACCGTCGCGACCGGAGAGCACGTTGCCCAGCGTCGACTTGCCAGCGCCATTCGGCCCCATGATCGCGTGCACTTCGCCCGCGTTCACTTCGAGGCTGAGCCCCTTGAGGATTTCCTTGCCCTCGACGCGGGCGTGCAGGTTTTCGATTTTCAGCATTTCAACATCCGGGAATCGGGAATGGGGATTCGGGAATCGCGAGCGGCAGGCCTTCAGCCTGCGCTTCGGCGACTCCAGCCAGGCACGTCAGCCAACCGCACCCTCAAGGCTCACTTCGAGCAATTTCTTCGCTTCCACCGCGAACTCCATCGGCAGTTCGCGGAAGACCTGCTTGCAGAAGCCGTCGACGATCATCGACACGGCGTCCTCTTGCGGAATGCCGCGCGAACGGCAGTAGAACATCTGGTCGTCGGAGATCTTCGAGGTGGTGGCTTCGTGCTCGACGATCGCGCTGGGGTTCTTCACTTCCATGTACGGGAAGGTGTGCGCGCCGCACTTCTTGCCGATCAGCAGGCTGTCGCACTGGGTGTAGTTGCGCGCGCCTTCGGCGCCCTTCTCCATCTTCACCAGGCCGCGGTAGCTGTTCGAACTGCGGCCGGCGCTGATGCCCTTGGAGACGATCTTCGACTTGGTGTGCTTGCCGAGGTGGATCATCTTGGTGCCGGTGTCGGCCTGCTGGTAATGATGGGTCAACGCCACCGAGTAGAACTCGCCCACCGAGCGGTCTCCGCGCAGCACCACGCTGGGATATTTCCAGGTGATCGCCGAGCCGGTTTCCACCTGGGTCCAGCTGATCTTGGAATCGTCGCCGCGGCAGTCGCCGCGCTTGGTCACGAAGTTGTAGATGCCGCCCACGCCGTTCTCGTCGCCGGGATACCAGTTCTGCACGGTGGAGTACTTGATCTGCGCTTTCTCCAGCGCGACCAGCTCGACCACCGCCGCATGCAGCTGGTTCTCGTCACGCTTCGGCGCGGTGCAGCCCTCGAGGTAGGACACATGAGCGCCTTCCTCGGCCACGATCAGGGTGCGCTCGAATTGGCCGGTGTTCTGCGCGTTGATGCGGAAATAGGTGCTCAGCTCCATCGGGCAGCGCACGCCCTTGGGGATGAACACGAAGCTGCCGTCGGAGAACACCGCCGAGTTCAGCGCGGCGAAGAAGTTGTCGCCGGTGGGCACCACGCTACCTAGGTATTTCTGCACGATTTCCGGGTATTCGCGGATCGCCTCGCTCATCGAGCAGAACAGCACGCCGGCCTCGGCCAGCTGCTTGCGGAACGTGGTGCCGACAGAAACCGAGTCGAACACCGCATCCACCGCCACGCCGGCCAGCGCCGCGCGCTCGTGCAGCGGAATGCCCAGTTTCTCGTAGGTCTCCAACAGTATCGGATCCACCTCGTCCAGCGACTTCGGCGCGACCTTGGGCGCGGCGTAGTAGCTGATCGCCTGATAGTCGATCGGGTCGATGTTGAGCTTGGCCCAGTCGGGTTTGGGCATGGTCAGCCAGTGCCGGTAGGCTTCGAGCCGCCATTCGGTCATCCATTCGGGTTCGCGCTTGATCGCGGACAGCGCGCGGATGGTTTCCTCGTTCAGGCCCGGCGGCAAGCCGGTCATTTCGATCTCGGTGATGAAACCGGCGCTGTAGCTGCGGCCAAGGACCTCGGCCACGCCCGCGTTGTCGCGCAGCGTGGCGGCGGTGCTGCTCTGATTGTTCATGATCTCGTTCATTCGGTGGTGACCCGGCGGGCTTTCGCCGGCATCGCGATCTCGCTCACGGCCACCGCGGCGATCCTGCGCGACGGTCGCGGCGGCTGCGGCTTGAGCATGTCGGCCAGGCTGACCGCGCGCAGTGCGTTGTCCAGCACGTTGTTGACCCGTTGCCAGCTGCCGCGCACGCCGCACTGTGACTCGCGATCGCACTGGCCTTCGGCCACGCTGCACTCGGTCATGCCGATCGGGCCTTCCAGCGCCTCGACGATCTCGGCCAGCGAGATCTCGCTGGCCGGCCGGGCCAGCCGGTAGCCGCCGTTGACGCCGCGGAACGACTCGACCAGCGCGGCATGGCTGAGCGCTTTCAGCAGCTTGCTCACCGTGGGCAGTTCCAGCCGCGCCTCGTCGGCGATCTGCACCGTGCTGAGCACCTCGGTCGGGTGCGCGGCGATGCAGGTCATCACCACGGTGGCGTAATCGGTCAGTCGGCTGACGCGGAGCATGGGGCGCTCGGGCTGGGTACTTGAATCGGGACTAAAATGGTACTGATTCGACGCCGCGCGGTCAATGCCGTGGTGTCCACCGCCTCGTCACGACGCCGACGGATCGCTAAGCTGGCGCCATCCCGCTGCCCATGGTTGCCATGACCCCGATTCCCGACCGCGCCGCCGCCCGCCTCGCCTGGACCCGCCACGTGCTGGACGACGCCAGCCTGAACCTGGAACCCGCCTCGGCCGACGCCAGCTTCCGCAGCTACTGGCGCACCACGCACGGCGGACAAAGCTGGATCGTGATGGATTCGCCGCCGGAGCGCGAAGACCCGCGGCCGTGGCTGGCGATCGGCGCACGCCTGGCCGCCGCCGGACTGCACGTGCCGACCGTGCAGGCGCAGGATCTGCAGCAGGGCTTCCTGCTGATCGAGGATCTCGGCTCGCGGCTGTATCTCGCCGAGTTGAACGATGCGAACGCGGACAAACTCTACGGCGACGCGATGGACGCGCTGCTCGCGATGCAGGTGCGCGTGGCCAGCGACGACCTGCCGCCGTTCGACCACGCCATGCTGGTGAGCGGGCTGGAAGTGATGCCCGAATGGTTCCTCGAGCGCCATCTCGGCCACACACCGGGTTGTGGGGAATGGGATGTGCTGGAAGCCGCCTTCGACGTGATCGTGCGCAACGCGCTGGCGCAACCATGCCGCTTCGTGCACCGCGATTTCCACAGCCGCAACCTGCTGGTGACGGATGCGCGCAATCCCGGGGGGATCGCTCCCGGACTCTCGAGTCCGGGAATTCTGGATTTCCAGGGCGCGCTGCACGGCCCGGTCACCTACGACCTCGCCTCGCTGCTGCGCGACGCCTACATCGCGTGGCCGCGCGAGCGCGTCGAAGGCTGGGTGGAGTCCTACCGGCTGCGCCTGCGGCGGGCCGGCGTGATCGGCGACGAGGTCGACGCGCCGCGCTTCCTGCGCTGGTTCGACCTCACCGGCCTGCATCGCCACGTGCGCGTGCTCGGCCAGTTCTACCGGCTGTGGTACCGCGACGGCAAGCCGGGCTACCTCAAGGACGTGCCGCAGGTGTATCGCTACGTGATCGAGGTGGCGGCCAGCTACCCCGAACTGGCCGACTTCGCCGCGTTGCTGGAACGGCATGCGGCCGGCCGCGACCTCACGCAGGTGGCCGCATGAGGCACGCGCTGATCTTCGCCGCCGGCCTCGGCGAGCGCATGCGCCCGCTGACCGACCGCACGCCCAAGCCGCTGCTGCCGGTAGGCGGCAAGCCGCTGATCGTGTGGCACCTGGAAAAACTCGCCGCGGCCGGGGTGCATTACGTGGTGATCAACACCTCGCACCTGGCCGAACAGTTTCCCGACACGCTCGGCGACGGCTCGCGCTGGGGCCTGCGCATCCGCTATGCCTACGAAGGCCCGACGCCGCTGGAAACCGGCGGCGGCATGCTGAACGCGCTGCCGCTGCTGGGCAGTGCGCCGTTCATCGCGGTCAACGGCGACATCTGGTGCGACGTCGATTTTGCCGCCTTGCCCAGCGAACCCGCCGGTCTTGCCCACCTGCTGCTGGTGGACAATCCGCCGCAGCACCCGCATGGCGATTTTGCGCTGGATACGCACGGCACCGTGCACGACGATGGCGATGCGCGGCTGACCTTCAGCGGAATCGGCGTGTATCGGCAGGAGTTGCTGCAGGGTTGGCGCGAGGTGATCGGCAACGTCGCCGGCACGGACATGCAGCCACCCCGCTTCCGGCTCGTGCCGCTGTTGCGCGCGGCGATGGCGAATGACGCGATCAGCGGCAGCCACTACCGCGGTGCCTGGACCGACGTGGGTACGCCGCAACGGCTGGCACAGCTGGAAGCGGAACTGCGCGAATAGCGCGCGCGGATCGCCTGAATAAAAAACGGCCCGGTACAAACCGGGCCGCTACGTTTCGATAGAGTCTGTGCGCTTACGGACGCCGCGCCAGCTCCGGGTTTTCCTTGGTGACTGGCATCAGGTCCTTCTTCGACACGCCCAGCCACAGCAGGATCGGGCTGGCCACGAAGATCGAGGACAGCGTACCGACCACGATGCCGATCAGCATGGTGATGGCGAAGCCATGCACGGCCGGACCGCCGAAGAAGTACAGCGCACCCATGGTGATGCCGGTGAACAGCGAGGTGATGATGGTTCGCGATAAGGTGTTGTTGATCGAGCGGTTGAGGATCTCCTCCGGCTCGGCCTTGCGCGCCAGCCGGAACAGCTCGCGGATGCGGTCGAACACCACCACCTTGTCGTTGATCGAGTAACCGATCACCGCCAGCACCGAGGCCAACACGGTCATGTCGAACTCGCGCTGCACCAGTGCCAGCACGCCCAGCGTCACCAGCGTGTCGTGCACCTCGGTGAAAACCGCGGCGATCGCGAAGCGGCGCTCGAAGCGGATCCACAGGTAGGCCATGATGCCGAGGATCACGAAGACCGCGGCCACGGTGCCGTCGCTGCGCAATTCCGCACCCACTTCCGCGCTGACGAAGTCGCGGCTCTTCAGCTTGGCATCCGGGCGGGCCGCCTGCAGCACCTTGATCACGTCGGCGGAAATGCGGTCGAGATTGAACTTGCCGCTGGCGTCCGTGGCCGCCGGGTCGTCCTTCGGCTGCAGGCGGATCGACACCTCACGGGTACCGCCGAGGCTCTGCACCATGGCATGGTCGAGACCGCCCTTGTCCAACGCCGCGCGCACGTCGGCGATGTCCACCGACTGCTGGTAGTCGACCACCATCGAGACACCGCCGTTGAACTGCATCCCGTAGTTGAGTCCCTTGACCGCAATCAGCGCGATCGAGGCAACCATCAGGAAGATGGCGATGGCAATGCTGTACTTGCGCATCCCCAGGAAGTGGATGTTGCTGTCGTGATTGAAAATTTCCATGGTGGTTCCTTAGACCGACAGCGTCTTGAGCTTGCGGTGGCCGTGGATCGCCGCGGTGAACGCATGGGTCAGCGTCACCGAGGTGAACAGCGAGGTCAGGATGCCGATCATCAGCGTCACGCCGAAGCCCTTGATTGCGCCGGTACCCATCGTGGTCAGCGCCAGGGCGGCGATCAGGTGGGTGACGTTGGCGTCCAGAATGGTGGACCACGCCTTCTCGTAACCGGCGCGGATCGAGGCATGCGGGCTCGAACCGTTGCGCAGTTCCTCGCGCACGCGTTCGCAGATCAGCACGTTCGCGTCGATCGCCATGCCCAGGGTCAGCACGATGCCGGCCACGCCCGGCATGGTCAGGGTGACGCCGATCAGCGACATCACCGCCACCAGGATCACCAGGTTGAAGAACAGCGCGATGTCCGCGACCAGGCCGAACAGCTTGTAGTAGACCGCTGCCGCCAGCAGCACCAGCGCCAGGCCGAGCAGCACCGCCTTGAAGCCCTTGTCGATGTTGTCCTGGCCGAGACTGGCGCCGATCACGCCTTCTTCGACGATGTCCATCGGCGCGGCCAGCGCACCACCCTTGAGCAGCAGGGCGAGGTCGGAAGCTTCCTTCGCGCTGCCCAGGCCGGTGGTCTGGAACTGCTTGCTGAAGGGGCTCTGGATGGTGGCGTCGTTGATCACCGTCTCGGTGACCTTGGGCACGCGCACTTCCTTGCCGTCGATCACCTTGGTCTCGTAGACCTGCTCCACGTACAGCACCGCCATCGGCTTGCCGACGTTGGCGTTGGTGAAGTCGCCCATCTTCTTGGCGCCGGCGGCGTTCAGGGTGACGTCGACCTTCGGCGTGCCGCTCTGCTGGTCGATGCCCGACGAGGCGTCCACCAGCTGGTTGCCGGTCACGATGATCTGCTTGCTCACCAGCACGGGCCGGTTGTCGCCGCGCATGTAGTACAGGTTCGCCTCCGGCGGGATGTTGCCGGTACGCGCCGCTTCCACCGCGCGCGCATCACCGGGCTGGCCGATGCCGGGGCGGTACTGCAGGGTGGCGACCGCGCCGATCAGCTTCTTCGCCTCGGTCGGGTCCTGCACGCCGGCCAGCTCGACCACGATGCGGCTGTCACCCTGCTGCTGGATCAGCGGCTCGGACACGCCCAGCGCATTGATGCGGTTGCGCAGCGTGCCCAGGTTCTGCGTGATTGCGCTGCGCGACAGCTCGCGCAGCTTCTCCGGCTTGATCACCACGTTCAGCACGAACCGGTCGCCGGTGCTGGCGCCATCGGCCACGTTGAGGTCGGTGTACTCGTTGGCGATCGCGTCGGACGCGGTCTTGCGGTCGGCGTCCGAACGCAGGATCACCGCGATGCCCTGGCCGCTTGCCGCGCTGCGGGTGACCGACTCATAGCGGATGTTCTTGTCCCGCAGCAGGGAACGGATATCGTCCGCGTAGCTGTTTTCCTGCTTCTCGATCGCATCTTTCTGGTCGACCTGCATCAGGAAGTGCACGCCGCCCTGCAGGTCCAGGCCCAGCGGCATCGAGCGGGCGCCGATCGCACCCAGCCAGCCCGGCACGTTGGACTGCAGTTTGAACGCCACGGTGTAGCCGTCGCCCAGCGCCGCCTTGATCTCGTCGGCACCGCTCTTCTGCACGTCGGAGTTGGCGAACGTCGCCAGCAGGTGGTCGCCTTCCACGAACACGTCGGTGACCGCGATCTTCTTCGCCGTCAGCGCCGCCTCCACCTTCTGCTGCACCGCCTGGTTGATCGGCGGCGCGTCGCGGTTGGCCGTGACCTGCACGGCCGGCACCGGCGGGAATGCATTCGGCAACGCGTAGATGATGCCGAACAGCATCACCAGCGCGACCAGCGCGTACTTCCAGCGAGGAAAATCACTCATGCCTTGCATCCATCAAAGCCGCGGCAGCAGGCCGCGGCGGTAGCAACAATCGGGAAATAGCCGCGTGGGAGGGCGCCACCGCAAGCCGCCGTGCGGCGCCCCGGACTCGTCCTCAGACGGACTTCAGCGAGCCCTTGGGCAATACCTGCTGGACCGCACCCTTCTGCACCTTGACCTTCACGTTGGCCGCGATCTCGACCGTGATGAACGTCTCGCCCACCTCTTCCACACGCCCGGCGATGCCGCCGTTGGTGACCACCTCGTCGCCCTTGGCCAGGCCGGCGATCAGCGCGCGATGCTCCTTCTGCCGCTTCATCTGCGGGCGGATCATCATGAAATACATCAGGCCGAACAGCACCACCATCATGATGATCATGGACATGCCGCCACCGGCGGGCTGCGGAGCAGCGGCCTGGGCGATCACGGGAGAGATCGGAAAACTCATGGTTTGTCTCGCAAGTTATGGCGCCGCCGGGGATTTCAGCTGAACGCCTGATAAAAGATTCTCGATTATGCCATGCACCCCCGGGCCGTGCACGGTGCCCTTGGCACCGCCGCAGCCAGCCGGCTGACCACTACTGAGGGCGGCCAACGCCCGTTGCAAGGCCACCCCGGCGGGCTCGCGCCCCTACGAAATCACGGCGCCCTGGCGGCCGGCGTAGAACTCCGCCACGAACGCCTCCAGCGTGCCACCGGCGATCGCCTGGCGCAGACCGGCCATCAGCCGCTGGTAGTAGCGCAGGTTGTGCATGGTGGCGAGCTGGCTGCCGAGGATCTCGTTGCAGCGGTCGAGGTGGCGCAGGTAGGCCCGGCTGAACCCCTGGCTGCAGGCATAGCAGTCGCAACCTTCCTCGATCACCCCGGTATCGGCGGCGTACTTCGCGTTGCGGATGCGCAGCGTGCCCGCGGCGGTGAACAGGAAACCGTTGCGCGCGTTGCGCGTAGGCATCACGCAGTCAAACATGTCGATGCCGCGGCACACCGCTTCCACGATATCTTCCGGCCGCCCCACGCCCATCAGGTAGCGCGGCTTGTCCGCCGGCAGCAGCGACACGGTGAAGTCCAGCGTGTGGTTGCGCTCGGCCTCCGGCTCGCCCACGGCAAGGCCGCCCACCGCATAGCCGTCGAAACCGATGTCCACCAGGCCCGCCGCCGAACGCTGGCGCAGGTTCTCGTACACGCTGCCCTGCACGATGCCGAACAGCGCGTTCGGGTTCTTCAGGTCGTCAAAGGCCTGGCGCGAGCGTCCGGCCCAGCGCAGCGACAGTTCCATCGAATCCGACGCCACCTTCTCGGTGGCCGGATACGGCGTGCACTCGTCGAAGATCATCGCGATGTCCGAATCCAGCGTCTTCTGGATCCGCATCGACACCTCCGGCGACAGGAACACCTTCGAGCCGTCCACCGGCGAGGCGAAGGTCACGCCTTCCTCGGTGATCTTGCGCTTGTGCGCCAGCGAGAACACCTGGAAACCGCCCGAATCGGTGAGGATCGGCTTGTCCCAGCCGATGAACCGGTGCAGCCCGCCGAACTGCTCGATGATCTCCAGCCCCGGCCGCAGGAACAGGTGGAACGTGTTGCCCAGGATGATCTCGGCGCCGATCTCGGTGACGTCGCGCGGGGTCATCGCCTTGACCGAGCCGTAGGTGCCCACCGGCATGAACGCCGGCGTTTCCACCGTGCCGCGGGCAAAGGTGAGGCGGCCGCGGCGGGCGGCACCGTCGGTGGCGTGGAGGTCGAACCGGAGGGAAGTCATCCGGCCATTATCGCGGGTTTGGCCAGACCCCGCACTGTGGGCTCCTACACAGACGGTGCGCCGCTCATACGCCCCGCGGCAGGATCAGCATCGCGTCGCCGTAGGAGAAGAAGCGGTAGCGCTGCTCGACCGCGTGGCGGTAGGTATCGAGGACGAACTCGCGCCCGGCCAGCGCGGATACCAGCATCAGCAGGGTTGACTGCGGCAGGTGGAAGTTGGTGAGCAGGCCGTCGATGCTGCTGAAGCGATAGCCGGGGAAGATGAAGATCTGCGTCTCGCCGGCGAATGGATGCAGCTCGCCGTCCTTGCTGGCGCTTTCCAGCGCGCGCACCACGGTGGTGCCGACCGCGATCACCCGGCCACCGTTCGCACGGGTGCGGCGGATCTGCCCGATCAGGTGCGCCCCGACGTTGAGCCATTCGCGGTGCATGTGATGATCCTTCAGGTCGTCCACGCGCACCGGCTGGAACGTGCCGGCGCCGACATGCAGGGTGACGTAGCCGAACTCGACGCCGCGCTCGCGCAGCTTGGCCAGGATCGCCTCGTCGAAATGCAGCCCGGCGGTGGGCGCCGCCACCGCGCCGGGCTCGCGCGCGAACACGGTCTGGTAGCGCTCCATGTCGCTGGCGTCGGCGTGCCGCTCGATGTACGGCGGCAACGGCATCTCGCCCAACTTCAGCAGCAATTTTTCCAGCGGCTCCGGCGCCTCGAAATGCAGCCGGAAGAAGCCCTCGTCGCGCCCCAGCACCACCGCATGGCTGCCGTCGGCCAGCTCGATCCGGCCGCCCTCCTTCGGTTTCTTGCTGACCCCCAGCTGCACGATGGCCTCGTGCGCGCCGGTGACCCGCTCGATCAGGATCTCCACCGCGCCGCCGGTATCCTTGCGTCCGTACAGCCGCGCCGGCAGCACGCGGGTGTCGTTGAACACCAGCAGGTCGCCGGGGCGCAGGAAGTCGGGCAGCTCGCGGAACATGCGGTCCTGGCGCGACTGCGCCGCCACGTCGAGCAGCAGCATGCGGCTGGCCGAACGCTCGGGCAGCGGGGCCTGCGCGATCAGCTCGGGCGGCAGGTCAAAATCGAAATCGGATTTCTTCAAGGTGGTATTCGGCCAGCGCCAGTAAACGAGACATTATCCCGCAGCGCGCCGGTTCTTGCGCGGCGGCCTACAGCCAGCCCTTCTGCCGCGCCAGTCGATAAGCCTCGATACGATTGGCGACACCGAGTTTGCCGATCGTCTCGGACAGGTAGTTGCGCACGGTGCCGTGCGAGAGATTCAACTGCGCGGCAATATCGCCTGCCGACTGTCCTTCGCCGGCCAGGCGCAGCACCTGGCGCTCGCGGTCGTTGAGCGGATCTGCTTCGGACCAGGCCTCCAGCGCCAGCTGCGGATCGATCGCGCGGCCGCCGCGATGCACCGTGCGCAAGGCCTCGGCGAGGTTCTCGGCGGGGGCGTCCTTCAGCAGATAGCCGGACACGCCGGCATCCAGCGCGCGGCGCAGGAAACCGGGACGCGCGAAGGTGGTGACGATGACCACCTTGATCGGCAGTTCCTGGCGCTGGATGCGCTGCGCCAGCTCCAGCCCGGTCAGGCCGGGCATCTCGATGTCGGTGACCAGTACATCAGGCTTGAGCCTTTGAATGTCCCGCCATGCCGCTTCGCCGTCCGCAGACGAGCCGAGCACCTCGATGTCGGATTCAAGCTTGAGCAGGGCCGAGAGCGCCCCCCGCACCATCGCCTGGTCTTCGGCCAGCAATACGCGAATCATGCCATCACCTGCTCGTCGAAAAAGGAAGGCTGGCGCAGGACAGCACCGCGCCGATCAAGCCGCAGGATAGCCGGGCGTGGCCTGTGCCGACGACGCGGCTGCCGGCGGATGCCGCGAAGTCTCCACCAGCCGCAACACCGGCACCGGCACGACCACCCGCAGACGCGTGCCGTTTCCGCGCGGTGACTCCACGCTCAGGCTGCCACCCATGGCACGCACGCGCTCGCGCATCCCGCTCATGCCGTTGCCGTCGCCGGCGATGCCGCCACGGCCGTTGTCGCTGATCTGCATGCAGACGGTGGCGTGCTCGCGCACCAGTTCGATCTGCACGCGGCTGGCATCGGCGTGACGGGCAATATTGGTGACCGCCTCGCGCAACACCAGCGACAGGCCGCGCTCGATCTCACCGGGCATGTCGGGTGGCAGCGAACCGTACTCCAGATGCACACGCGAGGACTCCAGCAGCAGGCGCGCCGCCGCCAGCTCGGCCGCCAGATCGGTGGCACGGATACCGGTGACCGCGCTACGCACCTCGGCCAGCGCGTGACGGGCAACTTTCTCAGCCTCCTCCACCTCGCGTTTGGCCGCGTCGACGTCGCGGTCGAACAGCTTGCGCGACAGTTCCAGCTTCAGCGTGATCAGCGACAACGTATGGCCGAGCAAATCGTGCAGATCGCGCCCGATCCGCTCACGCTCCGCGGTGGCGGCAAGCCGACGCACTTCGTCGTGGGAAAGGCTGAGGGCGACATCCTTTTCCTTGTGGATCTGCTCGACCGTGACGATGGTGCAGACGATGAACACCGTGGCAGGCATGATCACCAGCAGCGACGTCGGATAGCCGATCCACCAAGCCAGCGCCACATAGATGACATTGATCAGCAATACCTGGATCACGTAGCTGCGAATGCGCCGCGTCTCGCAATGGCGCAGCATCACGCAGGCGTACACGAAGTAGCTGAGGCCGCTGGGGTACCAGCGCAGCAGGCAGAAACACAGTGCCGCCATGCCCCATGCGTAGAGATACGCAACTCGCCGAGGAGCCAGCAGCAGCTTGGCAAACAGCAGCAGGAACACCGGATACGAGCCTAGCGTGAACAGCAGCCACGTCAGCGTGTAGCCACGCACGCCATGGTCGAACAGCGGTGTGATGAAAATCCACATCGACCACAGCAAGTGCACGCCGTCCGACCATGGCGACTTGCCCCGGCGCAGGTTGTCGGCCACCGCGGAATCGGGGGCCGGCACGAACCATCGGGCGATGAAAGCGGGGATCATGGCGTGGTTCACCACTGGGGATCGGGTCTGCATGGCATGCTACTTCAACCGTGCCGGCGCAGGCGCCGCGCCGCCATCAGAAGAAACACCGCGGCAAAGCCGACGAGCACCAACACATGGCCCAGCAGTGACCCCTTGTTCATGCCCACCGACGCCAGCGCCAGCATGTCCAGGTGATAGCTCGGCCACACCGGCGCGATCTGCTGCAGGAACTTCGGCAACATCGGCAGCGGGAACCACAGGCCGGACATGAACGACATCGGCAGGTAGATCAGCTGCAGCATGCCGGGTGCGCCCTGCCCCTTGATCAGGGTGCCGACGAACATGCCCAGTGCGCAGAACGGCAATACGCCGAGCATGCCGGTGAGCAGCAAGGCACCGGCCTGGATCAGGCTCAAGCTCACGTGGCCCAGGGTCAGCGCCATCGTCAGCAGCAACAGGATCACCACGCCAGCGGCGGCCATCGCCATCAGCATCTTGCCCAGCAGGTAGGCACCGGGCGGCATCGGCAGCGCGCGTTTGAAGGTCAGCAGACCACCGTCGCGCTCCAGTGCCAGCGATACGCCGAAGCCGAACAGGCCCGGGCTCATCACGCCGAACACGCCGTAGCTGGCCAGCAGGTAGCGCGCCGCGTCGGCGCCGTTCGACTTCGCCATCAGCACGCCGAACAGCAGGTAGAACATGGCCGGGAACAGCATGATCGGCAGCATGAAGCCGGGTGCACGCATGTAGCGCAGGCATTCGCTGCGCGCCTCTTCCAGATAGGCGCCGAGCACCCGGCGGCGCGACATGTCGGTTTCAGGTGCCGATGCGGTGACGGAAATGGCGGTTTGCATCTCAGGCGGCCTCGCGCTGGTCGATGTCCGCGGGCTCGTTGGCGTCGCGGGTGAGTTCGGTGAAAGCCTCGGCGAGACCCGCGCGCTGCACTTCCAGCTCGGCCAATTGCGGGTCGGCATCGAGCAGGCGGCGCACCACGGCTTCGGCCTCGGCGGTGCCGATGTGCAGGCGTTCGTTGTCCCGGCGTACTTCGCTGACCTCGGGCCAGATGCGCACCGTATCCGCCGGCAGCGTGCTGAGGCAGCGGACGCGCTTCAGCGCTACCCGCGCACGCAGTTCCTCAACGGTGCCTTCGTGAATCATCCGTCCGCGCGACATCACGCAGACGCGATCGGCCAGCGCCTCGGCCTCTTCCAGGTAATGCGTGGTCAGCAGCACGGAGCAGCCCTCGGCAACCAGTTGGCGGATCGCCGCCCACAGCTTCTGCCGCGCCTCGATGTCCATGCCCACGGTGGGTTCGTCCAGGAACAGCAGTTCGGGCCGGCCGCACAGCGCCAGCGCGAACTGCACGCGCCGCTGCTGGCCGCCGGAGAGTTTCGCGTAGGGCCGGCCGAGCAGGTCGGCAACACCAGCCAGCTCCGCGCTTTCGGCCAGGGCTCGCGGTGCCGGGTAATAACTGGCGGTCAGCCGCAGCAACTCGCCCACGTGCAGCGTGGGCGGCAGCTCGGCGTTCTGCAGCATCACGCCGATGCGGCGGCGCGCCTCGATCCGCTGCGGATCCTGGCCGAACAGCTCGACGGCGCCGGCGTCGGCGCGGACCAGCCCCAGCAGCAGGGCGATCGCGGTGGTCTTCCCGGCGCCATTCGGGCCGAGCAACGCCAGCAGTTCGCCACGGTGCAGTTGCAGGTTGGCGCCATCCAGCGCGGTGAGCCGACCGTAGCGCTTGATGGCGCCATCGAGACGGGCAATGGGGTCGTGGGACTGTGGCATGGGAATCCTCCGGTGCCGTGCATCCTGCGCGCGGGCAGCCACGGCCGGCAGTCGCCGGCGTCAGCCATCCGGAATGACAGCCGTCACCCACGGCCCTGGCACGGGGTTACGGCCATCGCCGCCGCAAGGTATCCTGTGAGGGATAAAGGCGCACCGGAAGCGCCCGTCCAGCGGCGTGAAACGCCTGAAAACATTGAGGAAGCGCCTGCTTTCGCGCTTCCCGCCACGCATTCACCAATCCCGCCACCCGGCACGGCATGCCGCTGCGGCGGAGCTACGGAGGATTCATCATGGGTGTGATCAACCAGCTGCGCGAACTGCGCGAATTCGGCGGCAAGCCGCGGACCACCGGCCTGGACGACGCCAGCATCGAGCGCATGGCGGCGAGCGACCCATTGCTGGTTCAGGCCATTGCCGAGGCCGTGGCGCGCCATCATGAACTGCGTGCGGATTTGGGTGATTTCCTCAAGCTCGATGAAGCCGAACAGCTCGCCCGGGTACAGGCCGGCTTCGTCAATTTCTATCCCGACGACGCGATCAACCCATACCTGCCCGCCACCGCACGCGGCCCGTGGATCGTCACCCTGAAGGGTGCCGTGGTGCACGACAACGGCGGCTACGGCATGCTCGGCTTCGGCCACAACGACCCGGCGATCCTGGCCGCGCTGGCCCGCCCGCAGGTGATGGCGAACGTGATGTCGCCCAGCGTGTCGCAGCTGCGCTTCACCGCGGCGCTGGACAAGGAACTCGGCCATAGCCGCGGCGGCAGTCCGTATGCGCGCTACCTGTGCCTGAACTCCGGCTCCGAGTCGGTCTCGCTGGCCTGCCGCATCGCCGACGTCAACGCCAAGGCGATGACCGATGCCGGCGCCCGCTACGCCGGCCGAACGATCAAGCGCCTGGCGGTGAAAGGCGCGTTCCACGGTCGCACCGAGGCGCCGGCGCTGTACTCCGATTCCAGCCGCAAGACCTATCAGCAGAACCTTGCCAGCTACCGCCACGAGAACACCCTGATCACCGTGGCGCCTTACGACGTGACGCAGCTGGAAGCGGCGTTCGCCGACGCCGACAAGCACGGCTGGTTCATCGAGGCGATGTTCCTGGAGCCGGTGATGGGCGAAGGCGACCCGGGCCGCGCGGTGACGCCGGAGTTCTACAAGGCCGCACGCGCACTGACCGAATCGCACGGCACCCTGCTGCTGGTCGACTCGATCCAGGCCGGCCTGCGCGCGCACGGCGTGCTGTCGTTCGTCGACTACCCCGGTTTCGAAGGCTTGCCGCCGCCGGACATGGAAACCTTCTCCAAGGCGCTCAACGCCGGCCAGTATCCGCTGTCGGTGCTGGCCGTCAGCGAACGCGCCGCCGGGCTGTACCGCAAGGGCATCTACGGCAACACCATGACCGCCAATCCGCGCGCGCTGGACGTGGCCCTGGCCACGCTGGGCGAGCTCAGCGACGAGGTGCGCAGCAACATCCGCGAGCGCGGCAAGGAATTCGTCGACAAGCTCAACGCGCTGAAAAACGAGCTGGGCGGCCTGATCACCAAGGTGCAGGGCACCGGCCTGCTGTTCTCCTGCGAGCTGGCACCCGAGTACAAATGCTACGGCGCCGACTCCACCGAGGAATACATGCGCGAGCACGGCGTCGGCGTGATCCATGGCGGCACCAATTCGCTGCGCTTCACCCCGCACTTCAAGGTCACCAGCGCCGAGGTCGACCTGATCATCGCCCACGTGCGCAAGGCGCTGCTCGAAGGCCCGCGCAAGGCCAAGGCCGAAGCGGCCTGACCGGCAGGAGTGTGGGTGGCAGAAGCCGTTCGGGCCCCTACCGCTCGCGCTCCTGGCCCACACCAGTAGCGGCGACGCACGACACGTCGCCGCAGCTGAATACTTCATGCACGTAAGATCTTGCCGACTCCCGTGAGAGTGGCCCCCTGCATAGACTGACCCGGCCGGCAGCTGCCGGTCACCCAGGGAGGACTCACCATGTCACTGTCACTACGTCTGCTCGCCGTCAGCGCTGCCTTCGCCTTTGCCGGCGCCGCCTTCGCGGCCAGCCCGGCCACCACCCCCGCCACCGCACCGGCTGCCAAGCCGCATACTGCCCAGCAGCAGCGCATGATCGACTGCAACAAGCAGGCCACCGGCAAGAAAGGCGCCGAACGCAAGACCTTCATGAGCTCCTGCCTGAAGGGTGAAAGCACCGCGGCCGCGCCAGCAGCCAAGCAGACCCAGCAGGGGAAGATGGCGACCTGCAATGCCGACGCCAAGACCAAGGCGCTCAAGGGGGCCGAGCGCAAGGCCTTCATGAGCGAATGCCTGAAGGGCCACGCCGCAGCGTAATCCGCCAGCAAACCCGCGCACGCCTGTGCGTGCGCGGGTGATGCCGCTTCGCTAAGCTCCCCGACTGTCGCGCCTTGCGCCGCCCCTGAAGACAGTCATCATGAAGATCGTCGAAGTGCGCCACCCGCTGATCCAGCACAAGCTCGGCCTGATGCGCCGCGCCGGCATCAGCACCAAGGAATTCCGCGAGCTGGCCTCCGAGGTCGCCGCCCTGCTCACCTACGAGGCCACCAAGGACCTGGAAACCATCGAGGAGCAGATCGAAGGCTGGGCCGGGCCGCTGCAGGTGCACCGGATCAAGGGCAAGAAGATCACCATCGTGCCGATCCTGCGCGCCGGCCTGGGCATGCTGCCCGGCGTGCTCGACCTGATTCCCGCCGCCAAGGTCAGCGTGGTCGGCCTGCAGCGCGACGAGCAGACGCTGAAGCCGACGACCTACTACGAGAAGCTCAGCGGCCGCATGGACGAACGCACCGCGCTGATCGTCGACCCGATGCTGGCCACTGCCGGCACCCTGATCGCCACCGTCGACATGCTCAAGGCGGCCGGCTGCAAGCGCATCAAGGGCCTGTTTCTCGTTGCCGCGCCCGAAGGCCTCAAGCGCGTCGAGGCAGCGCACCCGGACATCGAAATTTACACCGCCGCGATCGATGAACGCCTGAACGAACGCGGCTACATCCTGCCCGGCCTCGGCGACGCCGGGGACAAGATCTTCGGCACCAAACAGCTGCCGGCGAACGACTGAAGCGGCTCCGGCGACGGCCGGAGGTTCAGCGGCCGAAGCGGTCGGTCGCCTCCACCAGTTCGTGCACGATGCCCGGTTCGAACGCGGAATGGCCGGCGTCCTGCACGATGTGCAGGTCGGCCTCGGGCCAGGCGCGATGCAGGTCCCACGCGCTGCGCAGCGGGCAAACCACGTCGTAGCGGCCCTGCACGATCACTGCCGGGATGTTGCGGATGCGCTCGACGTTGCGCAGCAGCTGGTCGTCGTGTTCGAAGAAGCCGCCGTTGACGAAGTAGTGGCACTCGATGCGCGCGAACGCCAGCGCGAACTCGTCCTCGGCGCTGGATTCGATGTGCGACTTGTCCTGCCACAGGAAGCTGGTGGCGCCCTCCCACACCGACCAGGCGCGCGCCGCGTCGGTACGCGTCTTCGCATCGGGGCTGGTCAGGCGGCGGTGGTAGGCACTCATCAGGTCGCCGCGTTCGACCTCGGGGATCGCGTTGAGATAAGTCTCCCAGGCATCCGGATACAGCGCGGCGCAGCCCTTCTGGTAGAACCATTCCAGTTCCCAGCGGCGCAGCATGAAGATGCCGCGCAACACCAGTTCGCTGACCTTGTCAGGGTGCGTCTGCGCATACGCCAGTGCCAGCGTGGAACCCCACGAACCGCCGAACACCTGCCAGCGGTCGACGCCCAGGTGCTCGCGCACACGCTCGATGTCGGCGACCAGGTCCCAGGTGGTGTTGCCGGTCAATTCCGCATGCGGCGTGGACTTGCCGCAGCCGCGCTGGTCGAACAGCACGATGCGGTAGACCGCCGGATCGAAGAAGCGCCGGCACTTCGCATTGGTGCCGCCACCCGGCCCGCCATGCAGGAACACCACCGGCTTGCCGTTCGGGTTGCCGCACTGCTCGTAGTACAGCGTATGCAGCGGAGACACCGGCAGGAACCCGCTGTCGAACGGTTCGATTTCGGGGTACAACGAACGCAGCGGCGACGACGGCATGACGGCTCCTCCGAACCAACAGACAAGCCGCCAAGCCTAGCACGGGCGCGGCTTCCCGGACTCTCAATCCGTCACGAACAGCTTGCCGGGATTGAGGACGCCGTTGGGGTCGAACACCTTGCGCACTCCGCGCATCAGTGCAATTTCCGCCGCGCTGCGGGTGCTTTCCAGGTATGCGCGCTTGACCAGGCCGATGCCGTGCTCGGCCGAAATGCTGCCGCCATGGAGCTGCAGAGTCGCGGCCAACAGCTTGGTGACGTGTTCGCACTGGACGATGAACGCGTCCTCGGCCAGACCATCCGGGCGCAGCACGTTGATGTGCAGGTTGCCGTCACCGATATGCCCAAACCAGACCACGTCGGCCTGCGGATACTCGTGCGCCAGCAACGCCTGCATCTCGTGCAGGAACGCCGGCACCGCACTGACCCGCACCGACACGTCGTTCTTGTACGGCCGCCGCGGCGCCAGGCTCTCGGTGATGCCTTCGCGCAGCCGCCACAAGGCGGCGGCCTGGGCCTCGCTCTGCGCGATCACGCCGTCGCCGATCCAGCCTTCCGTCATGCCCTGCTCGAACGCGGCCAGCGCAGCCTCCTGCTGCCGCTCGTCGGCCGCATCGAACTCGGTCACCACGTAGTACGGGTAGTCGCCGTCGATGGCGCGCTGCGCGCCGTGCGCCAGCACGTGCCGCAACGCGTGGTCGGTGAAGAACTCGAACGCCTGCAAGGCCAGCCGCGCACGGAACAGCGCGAACACCTGCATCAGCGCATCCATGTCCGGCAGCGCCAGCAGCATCACCTGCGACGGCGGTGGCGGATCGGTCAGCTTGAGCGTGGCTTCGACCACGATGCCCAGCGTTCCCTCCGAACCGATCAGCAACTGGCGGAAGTCATAGCCGCTGGAGTTCTTGATCAGGCCACGGTTGAGTTCAAGCAACTCACCGTTGCCGGTGACCACCTTCAGCCCGGCGATCCATTCGCGCGTGTTGCCGTAGCGGATCACCCGGATGCCGCCGGCATTGGTGGCGATGTTGCCGCCGATCGAGCAGGAACCGCGCGCGGCGAAATCGACCGGATAGACTAGGCCATGCTGGCGGGCAGCTTCATGCACGTGTTGCAGGATCATCCCGGGTTGCACGGTGAGCGTGCGGTCGACCGCGTTGAAATCCAGCAGCCGGTTCATCCGCTCCAGGCTCAACACCAGCTCGCCGTTGGCCGCCACGGCGCCGCCGGACAGGCCGGTGCGACCACCGGACGGCACGATCGCCAAGCGCTGTTCGTTTGCCCAGCGCACGATGGCCTGCACCTCTTCCGTGCTGGCCGGCAGCGCGATCGCCAGCGGCGCCGGGTCCCAGCGGCGGGTCCAGTCGCGGCCGTAATGCTCCAGGTCGGCAGGTGCGGTGAGCAGGCGCAGCTCGGGCAACCGGCGGGACAAATCGGCAAGACGGGGGTCGGACATGCTGGGCTCCGGGATCATCCCCACAGCCTGCCAGCCGCATCGTGCCGCGTCCAGTGTTGCAGTGCCGCAATTTGTCGCCAGCTCTGGCATAGTAAGCGCTCCACTCCTTGCCAGGACCGACGCATGCAGACCTCCTACCCCCGCCAGGACATCAAGGTATTGCTGCTGGAGGGCGTCAGTGCGAGTGCGGTCGAGAACTTCCGCCGCGCCGGCTACAGCCAGGTCGAGCTGCACGCGAAATCGTTGCCGGAGGATGAGCTCAAGCGGCGCATCGGCGACGCGCACATCGTCGGTATCCGCTCGCGCACCCAGCTCACCGCCGAGGTGCTGGCACAGGCCAAGCGGCTGATCGCGGTGGGCTGCTTCTGCATCGGCACCAACCAGGTGGACCTGGGCGCCGCGCGCAAGCTCGGCGTGCCGGTGTTCAACGCGCCTTATTCCAACACCCGCAGCGTGGCCGAGCTGGTGATCGCCGAGGCGATCATGCTGCTGCGCGGCATCCCGCAGAAGAACGCGCAGTGCCACCGCGGCGGCTGGGCCAAGTCGGCCAGCGGCAGCTACGAGACGCGCGACAAGGTGCTCGGCATCGTAGGCTATGGCCACATCGGCACCCAGGTCGGCGTGCTGGCCGAAAGCCTGGGCATGCGGGTGATCTTCCACGACATCGAGACCAAGCTGGCGCTGGGCAATGCACGCGCCGTGTCCAGCCTGGACGAACTGCTGGAACGCGCCGACGTGGTTACCCTGCACGTGCCGGAAACTCCCGCCACGCAGCTGATGATCCGCCGCGAGCAACTGGCGAAGATGCGCGCCGGCGCAATGCTGATCAACGCCTCGCGCGGCAGCGTGGTGGATATCGAGGCGCTGGCCGCGGTGCTGCGCGCTGGCCATCTGGCCGGCGCCGCGGTCGACGTATTCCCGCTCGAACCGAAAGGCAACGACGATCCCTTCGTCTCGCCGCTGATCGGCCTGGACAACGTGATCCTGACCCCGCACATCGGCGGCAGCACGCTGGAGGCGCAGGACAACATCGGCATCGAGGTCGCCAGCAAGCTGGTCCGATACAGCGACAACGGCTCTACCCTGTCGGCGGTGAATTTCCCCGAAGTCGCCCTGCCCGAACACCCGCACAGCCGCCGCCTGCTGCACATCCACCGCAACGTGCCGGGTACGCTGTCGCGCATCAACGAACTGTTCTCGGCCGGCAACATCAACATCGACGCGCAGTTCCTGCAGACCGACGGCGAGGTGGGCTACGTGGTGATCGACGTCAGCGCCGACGAGGCCCAGGCCAGCGAACTGAAGACGAAACTGGCGGCGATTCCCGGGACGCTGCGCAGCCGCGTGCTGTACTGAGGGCGCGCACCCGACGCGGAAACGACAACGGCGCCCAAGGGCGCCGTCACGATGCTTCACCGAATTGGTCGGGGCGGCCGGATTCGAACCGACGACCCTCTGCCCCCCAGGCAGATGCGCTACCAGGCTGCGCTACGCCCCGACATACGGCAAGCTGGCAAGTCTAACAGCTTGTACGGCGCGTCCGGAAGACTTCAGCGGCGCAGCAGGGTCAGCACTTCTTCCAGCTCCATCCGCACCTGGCGCACGATCTGGTGCGAGATGCTCGCCTCCATCCGCGCCTGCGGGCCTTCCAGCCGCGCGCGCGCGCCGGTGATGGTGAAGCCCTCGTCGTACAGCAGCGAGCGGATCTGGCGGATCATCAGCACGTCGTGGCGCTGGTAGTAACGGCGGTTGCCGCGACGCTTGACCGGATTGAGCGCAGGAAACTCCTGCTCCCAGTAGCGCAGCACGTGGGGCTTCACACCGCACAACTCGCCGACCTCACCGATGGTGAAGTAGCGCTTGGCCGGGATGGCAGGCAGCTCGGTGTTATTCCCTTGATCCAGCATAGCCCTCGACTCTTACCTTGAGTTTTTGTCCCGGTCGGAACGTCACCACGCGCCGGGCGGAGATCGGAATCTCCTCGCCGGTTTTCGGGTTGCGTCCTGGCCGCTGGTTCTTCAACCGCAAATCGAAATTCCCGAAACCGGACAACTTCACCTGTTCGCCGCTTTCCAGCGCCCCGCGGACCACCTCGAAATAGGCGTCCACGAACTCCTTCGCCTCACGCTTGTTGAGGCCCACGTCGAGGAAAAGCCGCTCGGCCATTTCTGCCTTGGTCAGCGCCATTTCACCCTCGCAGCTTTGCCTTGCATGATTGCTCCAACGCAGCTATCGCTTCACGTACGCAACGGTCCGCGTCATCGTCGGTAAGCGTGCGTGAAGCGTCCTGTAAAATCAAGCCCATAGCGAGACTTTTTCGGCCCGCTTCGACTCCTTTGCCGCTGTAACGGTCGAACAGGCGCAATTCCTTCAGCCGTTCGCCCAGCGTGTGGCGAACCGTTTGCTCGATCTGTGACCAGCTGACCGTTTCCGGCAGGTCCACAGCGATGTCGCGGCGTACCGCGGGGAACCTTGGCACCGCCCGTGCCTGCGGCAGGCGGCGCGCCAGCAGCGGTTCCAGGGCCAGCTCCAGCACGTGCACGTCGGCGCCCAGGTCCAGCGCCTTGGCCAGCTGCGGATGCAGCGCACCGAGATAGCCCACGGTCGCGCCATCGCGCACCACCCGCGCGCCGCGCCCCGGGTGAAGCCAGCCCGGCAGGCCATCGGCATGCACCGACCAGCGCTGCGGCTCGCCACCCCAGGCAATCAAGGCATCCAGGTCGCCCTTGAGATCATGGAAATCCAGCGTCCGCGCCGGCTCGCCCCACTGCTCGGCACGGGCATGACCGCAGGCGGCGATGGCCAGACTCGGCGTTTCCACCGGGGGATCGCCTTCACCAAACACCCGTGCAACCTCGAACAGCCGCACCCGCTCCTGCTGGCGCGCGCGGTTGTGGCGCAGCGCCTCGACCAGCCCCGGCAGCAGCGATGGCCGCATCACCGCCAGATCGGCCGACAGCGGATTGGCCAGCGGTACCAGGTGCTCGGTGAAACCCCAGTCCGCCAGCAGGTCGGCCGCCACGAAGGAAAGATTCACCGCCTCGTAGTAGCCGCGCGCGGCCAGTTGCTCGCGCAGCGCCAGCTCGCCGATGCGTGCCTCCGGCTCGATCGCCAGGGTCAGCGCGCCGGCCGGCGTCGCGGTGGGGATGTTGTCGTAGCCGAAGATGCGCGCGACTTCCTCGATCAAGTCTTCTTCGCGCTCGATGTCGAAACGGCTGCTCGGTGCGGTGACCTGCCAGCCATCGGCGGTCGTTGCCACCTGCATGCCCAGCGCGGTGAAGATGCGCGCCACTTCGGCATCCGCCACGTCCACGCCGAGCACGCGCTTCAGGCGCGCGCGGCGCAAGGTCACCGCCGCCGGCACCGGCAGGTCGGCCAGGTTCTCCGCCACCAGCACCGGCCCGGCCTTGCCGCCGGCGATCGCCAGCAGCAGTTCGGTGGCACGCTCCAGCGCGCGCCGCGGCAGTTCCGGATCGACGCCTCGTTCGAAGCGGTGCGAGGCATCGGTGTGCAGGCCCAGCTTGCGCGCGCGGCCCATGATCGCGGCCGGCGCGAAGTGCGCGGATTCCAGAAAGATGTTGTGCGTGGCATCGGTGACGCGCGAGTCGAAGCCGCCCATCACGCCGGCAACCGCGAGCGGTTTGTTCTCGTCAGCGATCAGCACGAAGCCGTCATCCAGTTTCGCCTCGCTGCCGTCGAGCAGCTTCAGCGTTTCGCCGGCACGCGCATGGCGAACCACGATGTCGCCCTCGAGCGTGTCGTTGTCGAACGCATGCAGCGGCTGGCCCAGTTCGAGCATCACGTAGTTGGTGACGTCGACGACCGCGCTGATCGGGCGCAAGCCGGCACGGCGCAGGCGTTCGGCCAGCCACAGCGGCGTGCGCGCGGCCGGATCGATGCCCTCGACGATACGGCCGAGATAGCGCGGCGCGTCCTTGCCCGCTTCCAGCCGGATGCCGCGACGCGCGGTGCCGGTGACCGGCGCTGTCGCCCGTACCGGCACTTTCACCGTGCTGTCGAACAACGCGGCCACGTCGTGCGCCAGGCCGACCAGGCCGAGGCAATCGGGACGGTTAGGAGTGAGCTTCAGCTCGAAGCTGGCGTCGGGCAGGCCAAGGTAGTCGGCCAGCGACTGACCGACCGGTGCGTCGAGCGGCAGTTCCAGCAAACCGGAGGCGTCGGCGTCGATACCCAGTTCCTTCGCCGAGCACAACATGCCTGACGACTCGACCCCGCGCAGCTTTGCCGCCTTGATCGCGATACCGCCGGGCAGCGTTGCACCGATCATCGCCAGCGGCACCTTGATGCCGACGCGTGCGTTCGGTGCGCCGCAGACGATCTGCAGCGGCTCGCCCTGCCCAGCGTTCACCTTGCATACCTGCAGCCGATCCGCTTCCGGGTGCTTTTCGGCAGCGATGATCTCGGCCACCACCACACCGGCCAGGTCGTCGCCCAGCGGCGTGAGCTCTTCCACTTCAAGCCCGGCCATGGTCAGCGCATGGGCCAGTTCGGCGCGGTCGGCCTTGATCTCGACCAGCTCGCGCAGCCAGTTCTCGGAGAATTTCATGTGTCGTGTTCCTGGCGGCGCGGTTAGGCGAACTGCTTGAGGAAGCGCAGGTCGTTCTCGAAGAACGCGCGCAAATCGGAAACGCCGTAGCGCAGCATCGCGAAGCGTTCCACGCCGAGGCCGAAGGCGAAGCCGGTGTAGCGCTCCGGGTCGATGCCGCAGTTCTTCAGCACGTTCGGATGGACCATGCCGCAGCCGAGCACTTCCAGCCAGCGGGTGGAGCCGTCTTCAGCGTCCCAGCGGATGTCTACCTCGGCCGAAGGTTCGGTGAACGGGAAGTAGCTGGGGCGGAAGCGCATCTCGAAATCGCGCTCGAAGAACGCGCGGATGAACTCGGCCAGGGTGCCCTTGAGGTCGGCGAAACTGGAGGTCTCGTCGACCAGAAGGCCCTCGATCTGGTGAAACATCGGCGAATGGGTCTGATCCGAATCGCTGCGGTAGACCTTGCCCGGCGCGATAATGCGGATCGGCGGCTGGCGGCCGGCCATGGCGCGGATCTGCACCGGCGACGTATGCGTGCGCAGCAGGCGGCCATCGCCGAAGTAGAAGGTGTCGTGCATGGCGCGCGCCGGATGGTGCGGCGGGAAGTTCAGCGCCTCGAAGTTGTGCCAGTCGTCCTCGATCTCCGGGCCATCGGCACGCTGGTAGCCCAGCCGCGCGAAGATCGACGCGATACGCTCCAGCGCGCGGGTGATCGGATGGATGCCGCCGCGCTCGCCATCGCGCCCCGGCAGGCTGATGTCGAGTTTCTCGGAGGCGAGACGGCGATCGAGCTCGGCCTGCTCCAGCACCTGCTTGCGCGCGGCCAGCGCGTCGGCGAGACGATCCTTCACGCGGTTCACTTCGGCGCCGCGCGCCTTGCGCTCATCCGGCGCCAGCGCGCCAAGCGTCTTCAGCGCGGCAGTGACGATGCCATTCTTGCCCAGCAGTCCAACGCGCAGCGCATCGAGCGCCTCCAGCGTGTCGGCCTTGTCGATATCGGCCAGCGCCTGCGCGGCGCGGCTGTCCAGGTCGTCCATCGATACGATTCCCACTTGAGGACCCCACAGAAACGAAAACGGGGAGGAGGCGTTGGCCTCCTCCCCGCTTGCTTTACATCATATCGCGCTGACGCAGGAGCGTCCGACGATCAAGCGGCCAGACTGGCCTTCGCTTTCTCGGCGATCACTTCAAACGCCTTGATGTCGTGCACGGCGATATCAGCGAGGACCTTGCGGTCGACGGTGATGCCGGCCTTGCTCAGGCCATTGATCAGGCGGCTGTAGGACAGCCCGAACATGCGCGCGGCGGCGTTGATGCGGACGATCCACAGCGCACGGAACTGGCGCTTGCGCTGCTTGCGGCCGATATAGGCGTACTGGCCGGCCTTGATGACGGCCTGGTTGGCAACGCGGAAGACCTTGCGGCGGGCGTTGTAGTAACCCTTGGCGCGGCCGATGATTTTCTTGTGACGACGACGGGCGGTAACGCCACGCTTTACACGAGCCATGGTTTATCTCCTCGTCTTACAAGTACGGCAGCATGCGGGCCACACCCGGGGCGTCACACGCCTTGAGGTGGTTCTTGGAACGCAAGCCGCGCTTCAGCTTGGTCGATTTCTTGGTCAGGATGTGTGACCGGAAGGCGTGGCCGCACTTGATCTTGCCCGACGCGGTCTTGCGAAAACGCTTCGCAGCCGCCCGGTTGGTCTTGATCTTGGGCATGGTAATGCTCCTTGTATGGGGGCTCGCCCTGCGCGGGCAGCCCCGGTTTCTGACTGATCTGGCGGTGGCCTGGGGCCACGCTTTCCGTCCTGCCACGATCGGTGCACGACCCATCCAGGCGGGTCGAACCCGTAATCATACGGGTTCATAAAGCTCAACGCCAGCACGAAGTGCTGACCATTGCCTCCTCTCCCTGCGGGAGAAGATTGAGGTGAGGGTGCGGGACGTGTCGCGCAGCCCAATGAAACAGCTGCTTTCACACGATGCGACGCGAAAGATCATCGCCCGCGAGCAGGCCGGGCTCCTACCGCACAGCCCAAATGTCGCCAGCCGCCTATTTCTTCTTGGGTCCGATCATCATGACCATCTGGCGCCCTTCCAGACGCGGGAACGACTCGATTTGGCCGTTCTCGCCGACGTCTTCCTGAATCTTCTTGGCCAGGTTCTGGCCCAGGTCCTGGTGCGACATCTCGCGGCCGCGGAAGCGGATGGTGACCTTGACCTTGTCGCCCTCTTCCAGAAAGCGAAGCATGTTGCGCAGCTTGATCTGGTAGTCGCCCACGTCCGTGACCGGGCGGAACTTCACTTCCTTGATCTCGACCTGCTTCTGCTTCTTCTTGGCGGCCTGCGCCTTCTTCTGGGCTTCGAACTTGAACTTGCCGTAATCCATGATGCGGCAGACCGGCGGGTCGCCGTTCGGCTGGATCTCGACCAGATCCATGCCTGCTTCCTGCGCCAGGCTCAGCGCCTCGTCACGACTGAGGATGCCCAGCTGTTCCGAGTCGGCGCCAATCACGCGCACGCGCGGCACGCGGATTTCCAGGTTACGACGATTGCCCTTGTTGTCGGTGGTAGCGATACCACGATCCTCCAGAAGAAGTAATGAAACAGACCGCCCGGCGCTCAGCGCCGGATTTCGGTCTCCAGTCGTTCGGCGAAGCTGGCCAGCGGCATGCTGCCCAGGTCCTCGCCGGAACGGGTACGTACAGAAACGGCACCCGTTTCCTTCTCGCGATCACCGATCACGAGAAGATAAGGCACTTTCTGCATCGTATGTTCGCGGATTTTATAGCCGACTTTCTCGTTGCGCAAATCCGATTGTACCCGGAAACCTTTGTCGACAAGGGCTTGCGTCACCTCACGGACGTAATCGGCCTGCGCGTCGGTGATATTGAGCACCACCGCCTGCACCGAGGCCAGCCAGGCCGGCAGCAGGCCGGCGTGGTGTTCGATCAGGATGCCGATGAAACGTTCCATCGAGCCCACGATGGCCCGGTGCAGCATCACCGGATGCCGCTTTTGCGAGTGCTCGTCCACGTATTCGGCGTCGAGGCGCTCGGGCATCATGAAGTCGACCTGCATGGTGCCGACCTGCCAGGCGCGGCCGATCGAGTCCTTCAAGTGGTACTCGATCTTGGGCGCGTAGAACGCGCCCTCGCCCGGCAATTCCTCCCATTCCACGCCAGCGGCGCGCAGCGCACGGCGCAGCATTTCCTCGGTGCGATCCCAGAATTCGTCGGAACCGATGCGCTTGTCCGGCCGCAACGCCAGCTTGATCGCCAGGTCGGTGAAACCGAAGTCGGCATACACCTTCATTGCCTGCAGGTGGAACGCGGTGACTTCCTCCTCGACCTGCTCCGGCGTGCAGAAGATGTGGCCGTCGTCCTGGGTGAACGCGCGCACGCGCATGATGCCGTGCAGCGCGCCGGACGGCTCGTTGCGATGGCAGCCGCCGAATTCGCCGTAGCGGATCGGCAGCTCGCGGTAGCTGTGCAGGCCGGTGTTGAACACTTGCACGTGGCCCGGGCAGTTCATCGGCTTCAGCGCGAACGTATGCTTCTCCGACTCGGTGAAGAACATGTTCTCCTTGTAATTGTCCCAGTGCCCGGACTTCTTCCACAACGACACGTCCAGCACCATCGGGCAGCGCACTTCCTGGTAGCCGCTCTTCTTGTACACGCCGCGCATGTACTGCTCGACCTGCTGCCAGATCGCCCAGCCGTTCGGGTGCCAGAACACCATGCCGGGGCTTTCCTCCTGCTGGTGGAACAGGTCGAGCTGCTTGCCGATCTTGCGGTGGTCGCGCTTCTCGGCCTCCTCCAGTTGGTACAGGTAGGCCTTCAGGTCCTTGTCGTTGAGCCAGGCGGTGCCGTAGATGCGGCTGAGCATCGCGTTGTTGGAATCGCCGCGCCAATACGCACCGGCCACCTTCATCAGCTTGAAGGAATGCAGCTTGCCGGTGTTCGGCACGTGCGGGCCGCGGCACAGGTCGGTGAACTCGCCCTGCGAATACAGCGACAGCGGCTCGTCGGACGGAATCGACGCAATGATCTCGGCCTTGTAGCTCTCGCCCAGGCCGCGGAAGAACGCCACCGCCTCGTCGCGCGACTTCACGCTGCGCGTCACCGGCAGTTGCTCGTCGACGATCTTGTGCATCTCCGCCTCGATCTTCGGCAGGTCGTCCGGGGTGAACGGCCGTTCGTAGGCGAAGTCGTAGTAGAAGCCGTTCTCGATCACCGGACCGATCGTGACCTGCGCGCCCGGGAACAGTCGCTGCACCGCCTGGCCCATCAGGTGCGCGGTGGAGTGGCGCAGGATTTCCAGCGCCTCGGGACTCTTCTCGGTGACGATCTGCAGACTGGCGTCGTGCTCGATCGGATAACTGGCATCGACCAGCTTGCCGTCGACCTTGCCGGCCAGCGTCGCCTTGGCCAGGCCGGCGCCAATCGAGGCGGCCACGTCCTGCACGGTAACGGGATGATCGAACGGCTTCTTGCTGCCGTCGGGTAGCGTGATTTCAATCATGGGAGCTTCTCTGGAAAAACAAAAAAGGGCATGACGCCCTTTTTTCGTAAACGAAGGCGTGGTGGCGGTCAGTCGTGGAAGCGGGTAGTTGCCATGTCGCACACTCGGCCGGCGCAAGCGCGGGCCACCTCGGATCTTGGGCGATATCGAAACGCTAGTTTAGCCCAGATTGCCTGTCAATCCTCGCCCGACGCGGCCTTGCCGGGAGTGCCCGGGCGGTAGAATGCCCGCGATCTCCCGAGGACACTCCATGCGCATCCTGGTTACCGGCACCGCCGGCTTCATCGGCGCCGCCCTGGCGCAGCGCCTGCTGGCGCGCGGCGACGTGGTCCATGGCTACGACAACCACAACAGCTACTACGATCCGGCATTGAAGGAAGCCCGCCTGGCGCGCTTCATCGACCACCCGAACTACACCCATCAGCGCGCCGACCTGGCCGACGCCGACGCGGTGAATCGCGCGTTCGCCACGTTCAAGCCGCAGCGCGTGGTGAACCTCGCCGCGCAGGCCGGCGTGCGCTATTCGCTGCAGAACCCGCAGGCTTACGTGGCGAGCAACCTGGTCGGCTTCGTCAACATCCTCGAGGCTTGCCGCCACGGCGGCGTGGAGCATCTGGTCTACGCCTCATCCAGCTCGGTCTACGGCGCCAACCGCAAGCTGCCGTTCGCGGTGGAGGACGCGGTCGACCACCCGGTCAGCCTGTACGCCGCCAGCAAGAAGGCGAACGAACTGATGGCGCACACCTACAGCCACCTGTATGGCCTGCCCACCACCGGCCTGCGCTTCTTCACCGTGTACGGTCCGTGGGGCCGGCCGGACATGTCGCCGATCCTGTTCGCCGACCGGATCAGCCGCGGCGAGCCGATCGACGTGTTCAACCACGGCCATCACAGCCGCGACTTCACCTATATCGACGACATCGTCGAAGGCGTGATCCGCACGCTCGACCGCCCGGCCCAACCCGACCCGGCGTACGACGCCGAACTGCCGAACCCCGGCACCTCGAACGCGCCGTACCGCGTCTACAACCTAGGCAACGACCAGCCGGTGCAGCTGCTGCGCTTCATCGAACTGCTGGAACAGAACTTCGGGCGCACGGTCGAGAAACGCCTGCTGCCGATGCAGCCGGGCGACGTGCCCGATACCTGGGCCGACGTGTCGGCGCTGCGCCGCGACGTGGGCTACGCGCCGAACACCTCGATCGAGAACGGCGTGGCGCGCTTCGTCGAGTGGTACCGCAGCTACTACGGGAGGTGAGTGGAGAGGAGTGCGAAACGAGAGAAGGCTTTTGCTGGTTTTCCATGCCTCATCCCTTGTTTCTGTCCTAGAACGGCTTGGCAATCACCAGGAAGATCACACCCAGCAGCAGCAGCACCGGCAGCTCGTTGAGCCAGCGCAGCGTGCGCGAGGACGGCAGCGCGCCACCCTTCTCGCTGCGCTTGAGCATGCGCCCGGCCCAGATGAAGTAGGCCAGCAGCACGGCGACCAGGGTCAGCTTGGCGTCGATCCAGTGCGTACCGGCGGTGACGTTCGGCAACGCCTGCGGAAATACCCGCCAGCCTTGCCACAGGGCCAATCCGAACAGGAACGCGATACCGAACATGTTGTGGCCGAACTTGTACAGCCGCCGCCCCATCAACTGCAGCCGCGCCAGCACCGCCGGCTCGTTCGCCGCCTCGGCCAGGTTCACCAGGATCCGCGGCAGGTAGAACACCGTGGCCATCCAGGCGATGACGAACAGCAGGTGCAGCGACTTGATCAGCAGGTAGATCATGGCGAACACACGTGGCCGCTGCGACGCGCAGCGCCCGCGATGATAGCGTGGGGATCGCCAATCAATCCCGCGCCGGCCCGATGCGCTCCAGCAGCGCATGCAGCAGGCGATCCTGCTGGGCCGCATCGAGCGGCGCATCGTGGCGATTGGTCAGTTGGAAGAAATCCTCCACGCGCTCGCCGAAGGTGGCGATGCGCGCGTCGTGCACGCGCACCCCGGTGGCCAGCATCACCTGCGCCACCGCGGCCAGCAGGCCGGGGCGGTCGGTGCCGATCAGGGCCAGCTGGGTACGGTCGCCGGCGGCGTGGAAGCTGATCTTCGGCGTCATCTGGAAGTGTTTCTGATGGCGCGACATGCCGCGCTTGCTCGGCTGCACCCCGGCCGATTGCGCCAGTGCGCGCTGCAACCGCTGCTGCAGCTCCTCCGCGCGCGCCGCGCTGACCGGCTGCTGGCTGTCCGCGTCGAGCAGCAGGAAGGTGTCCAGCGCCATCCCGGTCGGCGAACTGAGGATGCGCGACTCCATCACCGAGAAGCGCAGCCGGTCCAATACCGCGGTCACCGTGGCGAACAGCCCGTCGCGGTCGGGCGTGTAAACGAACAGCTCGGTGCTGCCGCGCACCGACAGCGGATGCACCGCCACCAGCGGCAGCGCACCCTGAGCACGCAGGATCGCCGTGGTCTGCCAGGCGATCTGTTCGGGCCGGTGCCGCAGGAAACTGAGTTGGGGAAAGTCGGCCCACACGTGCATCACGTCAGCTTCGGCATGGCCCTCGTTCAGCAGCAGCGCCAGCGCGTACTCGGAACACTCATGCACGCGCACGCCGATGTCGCGCGGCAGCTCCACGTCGCTGCGCAGGGCGTAGCGGGTACTGGTGTACAGGTCGGCCAGCAAGCGATCCTTCCAGCCGTTCCACAACCGCGGACTGGTGCCGATGATGTCGGCGATGGTCAGCAGGTACAGCTGGCCGAGCCGCTCGCGATTGCCGACGACTTCCGCAAACCGGTGCACCACGTCGGGGTCGGTGATGTCCTGGCGCTGCGCGGTGGTGCTCATCAGCAGGTGCCAGCGCACCAGCCAGGCCACCCGCTCGACGTCGCCGGGCGGCAGGCCCAGCCGGGTGCAGAAGGCGCGCGCATCCTGCTCGCCCAGCACCGAGTGGTCGCCACCGCGGCCCTTGGCGATGTCGTGGAACAACCCCGCCAGCAGCAGTACCTCCGGTACCGGCAGGCCGGCCCAGATTTCACAACCCAGCGGAAACTCGCGCTGTGCCGCGGGGTCGGCGAAGCGAGCCAGATTGCGCAGCACGCGCAAGGTATGTTCATCGACCGTATAGACATGGAACAGGTCGTACTGCATGCGCCCGAATACCTTGCCGAACGCAGGCAGGATCGCCGCCAGCAGGCCGTGCCGGTTCATCCGCCACAGCGCCTCCACCGCCGGCGCGCCACGACGCAGCAGTTGCAGGAAGACGGTCAGCACCTCGCGGTCGTCGGCCAGCGCATCGCCATGCGCGGCAGTGGCCTGGTGGATGCGGCGCATGGTGTCGGCGCTGAAGCCGGCCACACCGGGCTGGTCCATCCGGGCGATGAAGATCTCCACCAACGCCGCCGGCCGGCGCATGAACAGCTGCGGGTCGCGCGCCGCCAGGCGCTTGCCGTAGCGGATGAAGTCGGTACCCACGGGCACCGCTTCGTCCGGCAGCTCCAGCATCTCCTCGAAGCGTTCGGCCACCTGCACGCCGAGCCGCTCGACCTGGCTGGCGGCGCGGTAATAACCCTGCATGAACTGCTCGACGCCGAGGTTCTTCTCGTGCTCGTCCTCGAAACCCAGCCGCGCGGCCAGCGCCCGCTGGTAGTCGAACAGCAGCCGTTCCTCGGCCCGGCCCGCCTCCAGGTGCAACGCGTAGCGGTAGCGGCGCAGGACGGCTTCGGACTGCTCCAGCGCGGCCTGCTCGGCGGGGTCTAGCAAGCCCTCAACCACCATGTCGGACAGATCGTTCGCATGCGCCAGGCGCCGTCCCATCCAGCGCAGCGAATCGAGCGTGCGCAGGCCGCCAGGCCCGTCCTTGAGGTTCGGCTCGAGGTTGTAGGCGGTGTCGTCGAAACGGGCATGCCGCGCGTTGCGCTCGGCCAACCGGGCGGCCAGGTATTCCTGCGGCGGCCACAGCGCCGGGTCCTCGACGATGGCCCGCAGCCGCGCGTCGAACGCCGGATCACCGGCCAGCCGGTGCGCGTCCAGCAGGCTGGTGAACACGCTGGCGTCCTGCGCGGCCAGCGCGCGGCACTGCGCGGGATCGCGCACCGCATGGCCGACCTTCAGGCCGACGTCCCACAACGTGGCGAAGAACTGCTCCAGCGCGCGCAGGCGCGCCGGCTCCGGTGCCTGCACCAGGGCCAGCAGGTCCACGTCCGAATACGGGAACAACAGGCCACGGCCGAAGCCGCCGACCGCGAACAGCGCCGCTCCGGTCACGTCGCCGAGGCAGGCCATCCATACGTGCGCCACGATGCGCGCCACCGACTCGCCCCGGCGCCGCGCCAGCGCGCTGGCGTCGGCGCCATCGCGAAACGCGGTGGCCAGCGCCCGGTCGACGTCGCCCAGCAACTGCCGCAAGGCCCGTCGCGCTTCGCTCGAAACGCCGGAACGCGGCACCGCCACGGGAAGGCGCGGCAGCGGCGGGAGGACGATGGGGGTCGCGGTGACTGACGACATGACAGAGCTCGAGAAACGAGAAAGAGCAGGAGCGGGAAACGAGTAAAGCACAATCGTGCCGCCACTCGTTTCCCGCTCCTGCTCCTGCTTTCCTATTCCGTTACTGCAGGTCAGGCCAGGGCGTGAGGATCTCGAAACCGTCGTCGGTCACCGCCAGCGTGTGCTCCCATTGCGCCGACAGCGAGTGGTCCTTGGTCACCACGGTCCAGCCATCCGGCAGCTGGCGGGTCTGCGGCTTGCCGGCGTTGATCATCGGCTCGACGGTGAAGGTCATGCCCTTCTTCAGCTCGATGCCGGTGCCGGGCTTGCCGTAGTGCAGCACCTGTGGTTCGTCGTGGTAGACCTTGCCAATGCCGTGACCGCAGTATTCGCGCACCACCGAGAAACCGGCCGCCTCGGCGTGCTGCTGGATCGCATGGCCGACGTCGCCCAGGGTGGCGCCCGGACGCACCGCCTGGATGCCGCGCATCATCGCCTCGAAAGCCGTGTCGACCAGCCGCTTGGCCAGCACCGACGGTGTGCCGGCGATGTACATGCGGCTGGTGTCGCCGTGCCAGCCGTCCTTGATCACGGTGACGTCGAGGTTGACGATGTCGCCATCCTTGAGCACCTTGCCCTCGTTCGGGATGCCATGGCAGATCACCTGGTTGACCGAGGTGCACAGGGTCTTGGGGAAGCCGTGGTAGCCGACGTTGGCGGGGATCGCCTTCTGCACGTTGACGATGTGCTCGTAGGCGCGCCGGTCCAGCTCCTCGGTAGTGACGCCAGGCTTGACGTACTCCTTGAGCATCGCCAGCACTTCGGCGGCCAGCTTGCCGGCGACGCGCATGCCTTCGAGGTCTTCGGGGGATTTCAGGGTAATGGCCATGGATTCCACTTTATATGGCGGCAGAAGCCCTTGAAATCCAGCAACTTGCCGCATCGCCGGCGTACCGGCTACAATTTTGGAGTTTTGCAGGGCAGACGTCTCCATATCTGGAGCCGGCCAGCGCAAAGCGAACCGGGATTGTAACCCTCAGCGGTACAACACCCAAGCCAACGCCACACACGCATCGGCACCGCCTTCGGGGTGCTGCGCCTAGCCCACCAATGAAATCGGGCCAGTCGCGGTCGAAGCCGGGGATGCGTGGAGGTCCCAACCCCCGGGCTCATCGAGCCCATACAATTCGGAGTTATACCCATGGCCCAAGTCACCATGCGCCAGATGCTCGAAGCGGGCGTCCATTTCGGTCACCAGACCCGTTACTGGAACCCCAAGATGGCCCCGTACATCTTCGGCGCCCGCGGCAAGATCCACATCATCAACCTCGAAAAGACTCTCCCGCTGTTCACCGACGCGATGAATTTCCTGTCGGGCCTGGCGCAGAAGCGCGGCACCATCCTGTTCGTCGGCACCAAGCGTTCGGCCCGCGAGCCGTTGGCCGAAGAGGCCGCACGCGCCGGCATGCCGTTCGTCACCTCGCGCTGGCTCGGCGGCATGCTGACCAACTTCCGCACCGTGAAGCAGTCCGTTTCGCGCCTGAAGGAGCTGGAAGCGGCCGAGACCGACGGTTCGTTCGACAAGCTGGTCAAGCACGAAGTGCTGGCCCGTCGTCGCGAGCGCGACAAGCTGCAGGCCTCGCTGGGCGGCATCAAGGACATGAACCGCCTGCCCGACGCCTTGTTCGTGATCGACATCGGCCACGAAGACATCGCCGTGCAGGAAGCCAAGAAGCTCGGCATTCCGGTGATCGCCGTGGTCGACACCAACTACAACCCGGAACTGGTCGACTACGCCATCCCGGGCAACGACGACGCGATCCGCGCGATCCAGCTGTACGCCCGTGCCGCCGCCGACTCGATCCTCGAAGGCAAGGCTGCCGCGCCGGCCGCCGCCCAGGGCGACGCGAACGACTTCGTCGAATTGGACGAGGAAGGCAACCCGGTCGCCAAGATCGACCGCAAGCCGGCCCCGCGCCGCGACGCTGCCCCGCGCAAGAGCGCCCCGCGCCGCGACGGCGGCCGTGACGGCGGCCGCGGCCCGCGCAACGACGGCGCGCCTGCCGCCAAGTAAGCGCGACGACGGCGGTTCACCACCGCCGCCGCATCCGCACGCGATAACCGCGCGGTGACGCTCAGCCGTCACCGCGCATCCAAGCATTAGAGGACTACCGATGAGCAATATTTCCGCACAACTGGTCAAGGAGCTGCGCGAGCGGTCCGGCGCCGGCATGATGGAATGCAAGAAGGCGCTGGTCGAGAACAACGGCGACATCGACGCCGCGATGGAATGGCTGCGCAAGTCCGGCCTGGCCAAGGCTGACAAGAAGGCCAGCCGCATCGCTGCCGAAGGCCGCATCGTGGCCGCCCAGGCCGCCGGCAAGGCCGTGCTGGTCGAGATCAACTGCGAGACCGACTTCGTCGCCAAGGACGCCAGCTTCCTGAAGTTCACCGACACCGTCGCCGACGTCGCGCTGAATTCCGGCGCCGCCGACATCGACGCGCTGAAGGCTGCCGCCTATCCGGGCGCCGCCAGCGTGGAAGAAGCCGCCAAGGCGCTGATCGCCACCATCGGCGAGAAGATCGACGTGCGCCGCATGGCCCGCGTCGAGAGCGACGGCGTGATCGGCAGCTACATCCACGGCGGCCGTATCGGCGTGCTGGTGGCGCTCAAGGGCGGCTCCGAGGAGCTGGCCAAGGGCATCGCGATGCATGTGGCCGCCATGAACCCGGCGCACATCAAGCCTGAGGACGTTCCGGCCGAATTCATCGCCAAGGAAAAGGAAATCGCGCTGAGCCTGATGTCCGACAAGGAAAAGGCCAAGCCGGCCGAAATCCTCGAGAAGATCATCTCCGGCAAGATCCACAAGATCGTGTCCGAGGTCACCCTGCTCGGCCAGCCCTACGTGCTGGACACCAACGTGACGGTAGCCGAGGCCCTGAAGAAGGAAGGCGCCGACGTCGTCTCGGTGGCTCGTCTGGCCGTCGGCGAAGGCATCGAGAAGGTGGAAGAGGATTTCGCCGCCGAAGTGATGAAGCAGGCCGGCCTGAGGTAATAACGGGCAGACCGGCCACCCGTGGCCGGACTGTTCAGAAAGGGCCGTGCTTCGAACAAGGGGCCGCGGGAAACCGCGGCCCCTTTCGTTTCCTCAGTTGCCGGAACCGGGGGCGAGCCGTCCCCGTTTCTCGTTCCTTTCCACTCACGCCTCGTCCCAGGCCCCCGCTCTCCGCTACAATGCGCCGGTTTGCCCCACACAATCCGGAGAATCCATGAGCGACCAGCCCAAGTACCGCCGCATCCTGCTCAAGCTCTCCGGTGAAGCCCTGATGGGCGAGGCGGATTACGGCATCGACCCGAAGGTGATCGGCCGGCTCGCCGACGAGATCATCGAGGTGCAGAAGGCCGGCGTGCAGATCGGCATCGTGATCGGCGGCGGCAACATCTTCCGCGGCGCCGGCCTCGCCGCCGCCGGCATGGACCGGGTCACCGGCGATCACATGGGCATGCTGGCCACCGTGATGAACGCTCTGGCGATGCAGGACGCGATCGAGAAACGCGGCGGCTTTGCGCGCGTGACCAGCGCGATCCAGATCCACGACGTGGCGGAGGATTACATCCGTCGCCGCGCGATCCGCCACATCGAGAAGGGCCGCATCGTGCTGTTCGCCGCCGGCACCGGCAACCCGTTCTTCACCACCGACTCGGCCGCCGCGCTGCGCGCGGTGGAGATCGGCGCCGACCTGCTGCTGAAGGCGACCAAGGTCGACGGCGTGTACACCGCCGACCCGGCCAAGCACGCCAACGCCACCCGCTACGACCGGCTCGGCTACGACGACGTGATCGAGCGCAAGCTGGAGGTGATGGACACCGCCGCGATCGCGCTGTGCCGCGACCAGCAGATGCCGCTGCGCATCTACGACATGACCGCGCCCGGGAACCTGATGCGGATCATGCACGGCGAGTCGATCGGCACCCTGGTCGACGGCGGCTGACCGCGCCGCAGCAAGCCCCGTTCCCTGCCACTGCTATAATCGAACGTTGCCAGATTCACCGGGAAGCGCCACATGCTCAACGACATCAAGAACGACGCCCAGACCCGCATGGGCAAGAGCATCGAATCACTCAAGCACGACCTCACCCGCATCCGTACCGGCCGCGCCAGCACGGCGCTGGTGGACGGCATCAAGGTCGCCTACTACGGCTCGGACATGCCGCTGACCCAGGTTGCCTCGGTGTCGTTGTCCGACTCGCGCACGATCATCATCACGCCGTGGGAAAAGACCATGGTGGCGCCGATCGAGAAGGCGCTGATGGCCTCCGACCTGGGCATCACGCCGACCACTGCCGGCACCGTGATCCGCCTGAACATGCCCGCGCTCACCGAGGAGCGCCGCAAGGAACTGGCCAAGCACGTCGGCCACGAGGGTGAGAACGCCAAGATCGCGATCCGCAACGTGCGTCGCGACGCCCTGCAGCAGGTCAAGGACCTGCTCAAGGAAAAACTCATTACCGAAGACGACGATCGCCGCATCGACGACGAGATCCAGAAGCTCACCGATCGCGCAGTGAAGGATGTCGACGCCGTGGTCAAGGCGAAGGAAGAGGAGCTGATGGCGCTCTAAGCGCCATCGTTTCCATCATGTCCGGCGCCGAGGCCGCCAAGGTTCCGCGCCATGTCGCCATCGTGATGGACGGCAACGGCCGCTGGGCCAAGGCCCGCCACCGTCCGCGCAGCTTCGGCCACAACGCCGGCCGCAAGGCCGTGCGCGAAGTGATCGAGGCCTGCCTGCGCGAGGGCGTGCAGGCACTGACCTTGTTCGCCTTCTCCAGCGAGAACTGGCAACGCCCGCAGGAAGAAGTCGGTGCGCTGATGGGCCTGTTCGTGCGCGCGCTGGACAAGGAAGTGGACGAACTGCACGGCCATGGCGTGCGCCTGCGCTTCATCGGCGATCTGGCCGCGTTCGACGAGGCGCTGCGCGAACGCATGCAGGCCGCGATGGTCCGCACCGCGGGCAACGACAAGCTGCAGGTGAACATCGCGGTGAGCTACGGCGGCCGCTGGGACATCGTGCAGGCCAGCCGCCAGGCCGCCGCCGCGGTGGCACGCGGCGAGCTGCGCGTGGACGAGATCGACGAGACCCGGCTGGGCCAGTGGATGAGCCTGGCCGAACTGCCGCCGCTGGACCTGTTCATCCGCACCGGCGGCGAGTGCCGCATCAGCAACTTCCTGTTGTGGCAGGCCGCATACGCCGAACTGTACTTTACCGATACCTTGTGGCCCGATTTCGACCAGGCCTGCCTGCGTCGGGCCATCGAAGACTATGCCCGCCGGGAGCGCCGTTACGGCCGTACCGGCGAGCAGGTCGCCACCACCTCCTGAGGATTTCCATGCTGCTTCAGCGCATTCTCACCGCCCTGGTGCTCGCGCCGCTGGCGATCCTGATCATCCTGCTGCCGCCGACCGGCATCTTCGCGACCATCGTGGCGCTGGCGTTCCTGGCTGCCTGGTGGGAATGGGCCGAGCTGAGCGGCCTGAGCAGCCGCCCATGGCGCATCGCCCTGCTCGTCGTGACGGCGGCCGTGTTCGTCTTGCTGTGGCGCGCCCATGCCACGGTGCTGACCCCGCTGCTGCTGGCGGCCGGCATAGCCTGGTGGCTGCTGGCCTGCCTGTGGCTGCGCCACTTCGCGTTCGCCGCGGCGCCGACCCGCGAGAACCTCGCGCTGAAGCTGCTCGCCGGCGCGTTCGTGATCTTCCCGACCTGGGTCGCCCTGGTCAGCATCCACGCGCGCGTGCCGCACGGTCACTGGTGGACCCTGCTGGCGCTGGTGATCGTGTGGGCGTCCGATATCGGCGCGTATTTCAGCGGCCGTACATTCGGCAAGCGCAAGCTGGCACCGCAGATCAGTCCCGGCAAGACCTGGGCCGGCGCGTACGGCGCGATGGTGGCCGGCGTGCTGGTCGCCGAGGCCGGCGGCTGGCTGCTCGGCGTGCGCGGTGCCGCGCTGCTGGCGCTGGCGTTGCTGGCCACGGTGACGGTGGCGGTGTCGATCGTCGGCGACCTGATCGAGAGCCTGATGAAGCGGCATGCCCAGGTGAAGGATTCGGGCACCATTTTCCCCGGCCACGGCGGCCTGATGGACCGGCTGGACAGCGTGTTCGCCGCGCTGCCGGTGTTCGCCGCCGGCCTGCTCCTGCTGGACATCTGAAGATGCGCAACATCGCCGTCCTCGGCGCCACCGGTTCGATCGGCGGCAATACGCTTGACGTCATCGCGCGCCACCCGGAGCGCTTTCGCGCCAGCGTGCTGACGGCGCATCGCCAGGTCGAGGCGCTGGTGGCCTTGTGCGCGCAGCATCGGCCGGACCTGGCGGTGATCGCCGACCCGGCGCTGGAAGCGGACCTGTCGCGCCGGCTCGCCGCCGCCGGCGTGCGCTGCGAAGTAACCAGCGGCCACGCCGCGCTGACCGCAGCCGCCGCCGGCAACCTGTGCGACACCGTGGTCGCCGCCATCGTCGGCGCCGCCGGGCTGGAATCCACCCTGGCCGCCGCGCGCTCCGGCAAGCGCCTGCTGCTGGCGAACAAGGAATCCATCGTGATGGCCGGCCCGCTGCTGCTGGAAGCGGTCACTGCTGGTGGCGGCGCGCTGATCCCGGTCGACTCCGAACACAACGCGATCTTCCAGTGCCTGCCGGGCGGACGCCCCGACCTGCGCCGCAGCGGCGTGCGCCGGTTGATCCTGACCGCTTCCGGCGGCCCGTTCCGCGGGCGCACGCGCGCCGAGCTGGCCGACATCACGCCAGACCAGGCCTGCAAGCACCCGAACTGGGTGATGGGGCGCAAGATCTCGGTCGATTCGGCCACGCTGATGAACAAGGGCCTAGAGGTGATCGAGGCGCACCACCTGTTCGGTGCGCCGGCCGAAGCGATCGACGTGGTAGTGCACCCGCAGAGCCTGGTGCATTCGATGGTGGAATACGTCGACGGCTCGGTGCTGGCCCAGCTCGGCAACCCGGATATGCGCACCGCGATCGCGCACGCGCTGGCGTGGCCGGAGCGGGTCGAGTCCGGCGTACCGTCGCTGGACCTGTCCGCCTGCGCTCCGCTGCAGTTCGAGCCGCCGGACCTGGTCACCTTCCGTTGCCTGGCGCTGGCGTTCCAGGCACTGCGCGCCGGCGGCGATGCCCCGGCCGTGCTGAACGCCGCCAACGAAGTGGCGGTGGAAGCTTTTCTGGCCGGCGCGCTGCCGTTCCTGTCGATCGCCGACGTGGTCGAGGCCGTGCTTGCGGAACTGCCGGCGCAAGCCGTGGTCGATGTTGAAACCCTTTGTGAACGCGACCGCACGGCCCGGGAGGCGGCTCGCCGCGTTCTGCGCAATGCTTGCTGATATTCTTGCTTCGATGACTTTTCGCCACGGTACTTGATGACTTCCTTCTTCGGCTCGGTGTTCTGGTTGCTGGTCACGCTCGGCGTGCTGGTGACCTTCCATGAATTCGGCCACTACTGGGTCGCGCGCCGCTGTGGGGTCAAGGTGCTGCGCTTCTCGGTCGGTTTCGGCAACGCGATCTGGAAGCGCGTCGGCCGCGACGGCACCGAGTACCAGATCGCCGCGATCCCGCTGGGTGGCTACGTCAAGATGCTGGACGCGCGCGAGGGCGAGGTCGATCCTGCCCTGCGCGAACAGGAGTTCACCGGCAAATCGGTGTGGAAGCGCATCGCCATCGTCGCCGCCGGACCGGGGTTCAACCTGATCTTCACCATCGTGGCGTTCTGGCTGATGTTCATGCTGGGCCGCCCGGACGTGGCACCGGTGGTGACCGCGGCGCCGCAGAGCCTCGCCGCCAGTGCCGGCATCCAGCCGGGCGACCGCATCCTCAGCATCGATGGCCGCGCCGTCACCACCTGGACCGATTCGATGGACGTGGTGGCCAACGCCCTGCTCGGGCGGGCGCCGCTGCCGCTCACCGTGCGCGGCCAGGATGGACGCTCGCGCGAGCTGGTGCTGCCGCTGGACGAATTGCCGCCGGGCCAGGATGTGGGCCAGTACCTGGGCAAGCTCGGCCTGACGCTGGCGCCGCCACCGGCGATTGCCGCCACCGTGATGCCCGGCCAGCCGGCCGCACTGGCCGGCATGCAGGGCGGCGATCGCATCGTCAGCGTCAACGGCCAGCCGGTAAGCGACTTCCTCGCGTTCGGCAAGCTGGTGCAGGCCGAAGCCGTCAAATCGCCCAAACTGGCGATCGGCATCGAACGCGCCGGCCGGCCGCAGCAGCTCGATGTCACCGCCAAGTGGGAATCGCTGGAAGGCCAGCCGCGGAAATGGGTGATGGGCGTCAGCGCCCCGGCGGCCGAAGCGGCCACCGTGAGCTATGGGCCGATCAAGGCGCTGGCCGCTTCGTTCAACACCACCTGGCGCAACACCACGCAGACCTTCAGCATGCTCGGCAAGATGCTGACCGGCGAAGCCTCGACCCGGAACCTCTCCGGCGTCATCGGCATCGCCGAAGTGGCGAATGCCTCGGCCAGCATGGGCCTGCCCTGGTTCCTGCAGTTCCTGGCGCTGGTGTCGCTGAGCCTGGCGATCCTCAACCTGCTGCCGATCCCGGTCCTGGATGGCGGACACCTGCTGTATTATCTTGTGGAGTTGATCAAGGGCAGCCCGGTCAGCGAGCAGGCGATGGTCGTGGGCCAGTACATCGGCTTGGCGTTGCTGTTCACCCTGATGGGGCTGGCGTTCTACAACGATATCCACCGCATGCTGCTGTCGTGATGCCGATGCCCGGCGACTGCAGCATGCCGACGACACGCCTGCCTGCGCCAGCCGCAGCATGGCGCGGCGGCGTGTCAAGCGATGCATTCCTCCCGCGGAATGCGCACTCTCTTTCGAGGCAGGGCCTGTCCCTGCCTCATGCGTTGATCGGGGCGGCCGCGCTGGCCGCCTCATCGAAATAACCCAACGGAATCGACGATGAAGCGTATCGCCGCGCTGATCCTGCTTGCCTCCCTCTCCGCCAATGCGTTCGCGTTCGACCCGTTCGTGGTGTCGGACATCCGCATCGACGGCCTCAGCCGGATTTCCGCCGGTACCGTGTACAACTACCTGCCGATCAACAAGGGCGACCAGTTGACCAACGACGGGGCCCAGCGGGCCATCCGCGCGCTGTACCGGACCAAGTTCTTCAGCGACGTCGAGTTCGACCGCGAAGGCAGCATCCTGGTGATCAAGGTGGTCGAACGGCCTTCGATCGCCAAGCTGACCCTGCGCGGCAACAAGGACATCAAGACCGACGACCTGAAGAAGGGCCTGAAGGAAATCGGCCTCACCGAAGGCGAGACCTTCGACCGCCTGGCGCTGGACAACGTGCAGCAGGAACTGATCCGGCAGTACTACAACCGCGGCAAGTACAACGTGTCGGTCGACCCGCACGTGACCCGGCTGGACCGCAACCGCGTCGCCGTCGAGATCGAGATCCGCGAGGGCAAGGCGGCCAAGATCAAGGAACTGAACATCCTCGGCAACCACGCGTTCACCGACAAGCAGATCCGCGACGGTTTCGAATCGGACACCACCAACTGGATGTCGTGGTATTCGAAGGACGACCAGTATTCGCGCGAGAAGCTCTCCGGCGACCTGGAGAAGCTGCAGTCCTACTACATGGACCGCGGCTACGCCGATTTCGGCGTCGACTCCACCCAGGTGGCGATTGCGCCGGACAAGCGCGCGATGTACATCGACGCCAGCATCAAGGAAGGCGAGATCTACAAGGTCGCCGACGTCAAGCTGCTCGGCGACCTGATCCTGCCGGAAAAAACCATGCGCCAGCTGGTCTTCGTCAAGGCCGGCGAGACCTTCAACCGCGCCGCGGTCGAAGCCAGTACCAAGGCGATCAAGGCGGTGCTGGCCAATATCGGCTACGCCTATGCCAAGGTCACCCCGATCCCGAAGCTGGACAAGGAAAAGCGCACGGTCGACCTGACCCTGTACGTCGAGCCCGGCCAGCGCGTGTACGTGCGGCGGGTGGTGTTCCAGGGCAATACGCGCACCGAAGACGGCGTGCTGCGCCGCGAGATGCGCCAGCTCGAGGGTTCCTGGTACTCGCAGGCGGCGATCGACCGCTCCAAGGTCCGCCTGCAGCGGCTGGGCTATTTCAAGACGGTCGACGTCGACAAGAAGCTGGTGCCGGGCACCCAGGACAAGGTCGACGTCACGGTCAAGGTGGAAGAGCAGTCCGCCGGCAGCATGCAATTCGGTATCGGCTATTCGCAGTACTCCGGCATCATCCTGAATGCCTCGGTGTCGCAGAACAACCTGTTCGGCAGCGGCGACAGCTTCTCGATCAGCGGTGAGCGCAGCAGCTACTACACCCGTCTCGGCCTCAACTACTACAACCCCTACCTGACCGACAGCGGCATCGGCATCGGCTACAGCGCCTCGTACTCGAAGACCGACTACGGCAACACCGATTTCGCGAACTACGCCACCAGCGCGAAGAGTTTCTCCACCTACCTGGGCATCCCGATCAGCGAGACGGACGGCCTGCGCGTGGGCTTGGGCATCAGCAGCAACAAGGTCAACCTGTTCCCCGGCTACAGCCCGCTGGTGCTGATCGACTACCAGAACGAGATCGGCAACAAGACCATCCACACCTGGACCGGCACGCTGGGCTGGAACCACGACACCCGCAACGGCTACTGGGCACCGACCCGCGGCGGCCTGCTCTCGGCCTCGACCGACGTCGCCCTGCCCGGCTCGACCGTGCAGTACTGGAAGCTCACCACCGAGGCGAACCACTACTGGCCGATCGGCAAGGGCTTCGTGCTGTACCTGGATGGCCAGGTCGGCTACGGCAAGACCTACGGCAAGAACGGCATCAGCGACGATGCCTACGATGCCCTGGCGGCGGCCAGCAAGGCCGATAACCCCAGCCAGAGTCACATCATCACCGACATGCGTCAGGACCTGCCGTTCTGGCAGAACTACTACGCCGGCGGCGTGCGCGACGTGCGCGGCTTCCAGGACAACACGCTGGGGCCGCGGGTCTGCATCGACGGCAGCGCTCCCAACGCCGGCGGCATGTGCAACAACGGTGCCTATTACGCGCAGCCCATCGGCGGCTCGTTCAAGGTGCTCGGTACAGCGCAGGTGTTCCTGCCGCTGCCGTTCCTGAAGGACGTCAACACCGCGCGCGTGTCCTGGTTCATGGACGTCGGCAACGTCTACAAGGACTACAAGAGTTTCGATGCTTCCGAGCTGCGCGCGTCCACGGGCATCTCGCTGCAGTGGCAGGCGCCGATCGGCCCGCTGATCATCAGCCTCGCCGTGCCATTCCGCTCGAAAGACGCGGACCGCCATTACGAGGAGCGCATCCAGTTCACCTTTGGCAGCCAGTTCTGACCTGATCCGAAGGTCGGGGGACCAAAGAAAGCGCGGCCAAGCCGCGCTTTCTTTTGCCGGCCTGCTTCTGCCGGCTGGGCGCACTGCACGCCGCGGCGCCACCCCCTACAATGGCTGGCAGGTTCCGGAGCACGCATGAGCGCAATCAACTACACGGTGGCCGAGCTGGCCGAACGGTTCGGCCTCAGCTTCAGCGGCGATGGCGCGCGGGTCATCGACGGCGTCGGCACGCTCGCCGGCGCCGGCCCCAGCCAGCTGAGCTTCCTCTCCAACAGCAAGTACACCACCCAGCTGGCCGCCGCTCGCGCCGGGGTGATCGTGCTGCGCGAGGAAAACCTCGCCGACTGCCCGACGGCGGCGCTGGTCGCGCGGGATCCGTATGTCGCCTATGCGCGCATCGCCGCACTGTTCGAACGGATGCCTGCTGCACCAGCGGGCATCCACCCCAGCGCCGTGGTCGCCGGCGGGGCGCGGGTCAGCGCCAGCGCCAGCATCGGTCCGGGCTGCGTGATCGCGGACGGCGCGGTGATCGGCGACGGCGTCGTGCTCGGCCCGCACTGCATCATCGGCGAGGACTGCACGGTCGGCGCCCAGTCACGGCTGGTGGCGCGTGTCACCCTGGTCACCCGGGTCACGCTCGGCCAGCGCGTGCTGGTGCATCCCGGCGCAGTGATCGGCTCGGACGGCTTCGGCCTCGCCTTCGACAAGGATCATTGGGTCAAGCTGCCGCAGCTCGGCGGCGTGCGCATCGGCGACGACTGCGAGATCGGCGCGAACACCACGATCGACCGCGGCGCGCTGGACGACACCGTGCTGGAGGAAGACGTGCGGCTGGACAACCAGATCCAGATCGCCCACAACGTGCACGTCGGCGCGCATACCGCGATGGCCGGCTGCGCCGCGGTGGCCGGCAGCGCGAAGATCGGCCGCTACTGCATGATCGGCGGCAATGCCGGCGTGCTCGGCCATCTCGAGCTGGCCGACCGGGTTACCATTACCGCCAAGAGCCTGGTCACGCATTCGATCCGCGAGCCAGGCGAATATTCATCCGGCGTGCCGCTGCAGGACAACCGCCAGTGGCGGAAAAACGCGGCGCGCTTCAAGCATCTGGACGAGTACGCGCGCCGGTTGTCGGCGCTGGAGAAGGACAGCAACAATGAGTGAGAAAAGCGACTTCATGGCACTGCCGATCAACGTGGAGCAGATCCAGGAACTGCTGCCGCACCGCTACCCGTTCCTGCTGGTGGACCGCGTGGTCGAGATCGTGCCCGACGTCAGCGTGGTCGCGCTGAAGAACGTGACCATCAACGAGCCGTTCTTTCAGGGCCACTTCCCAGGCCACCCGGTGATGCCCGGCGTGCTGATCGTCGAGGCGATGGCGCAGGCCGCCGGCCTGCTGACCCAGCTGAGCCGCCGCTTCAAGGGCGACAAGGGCAGCCCGCTGTTCTACCTGGTCAAGGTCGACAACGCGCGCTTCAGCGCACCGGTGGTTCCCGGCGACCAGCTGCGCTTCGAAGTCAGCCAGAAGCGCCTGGTGCGCGGCATGGGCCTGTTCGTGGCACGCAGCCTGGTCGACGGCAAGGAAGTGGCCAGCTGTGAACTGATGTGCGCCGCGAGGGCCCACAAATGATCCATCCCACTGCGCTGATCGACCCTTCCGCCGTCATCGGTGCCAATGTCAGCGTCGGCGCGTACAGCGTGATCGGCGCCGAGGTCGAGATCGGCGACGGCACGCAGATCGGTCCGCATGTGGTGATCGAAGGGCCCACGAAGATCGGCCGCGACAACCGCATCACCCAGTTCGCCTCGCTGGGCGGCGCGCCGCAAGACAAGAAGTGGCAGGGCGAACGCACCGAACTGGTGATCGGCGACCGCAACCTGATCCGCGAGTTCGCCACCATCAACCGCGGCACCGGCGATGGTGGCGGCGTCACCCGCATCGGCAACGACAACTGGGTGCTTGCCTACGTGCATGTGGCGCACGACTGCCAGATCGGCAACAACGTGGTGTTCTCCAACTACTCGGCGCTGGCCGGGCACGTCACCATCGGCGACTGGACGATCCTGTCCGGCTATTCGGGCGTGCACCAGTTCTGCAAGGTCGGCGCGCACGCGTTCATCGGCATGGGTTGCCTGGTCGGCCACGACGTGCCGCCATTCGTGATGATGGCGAACGAGCAGCAGGGCCGTCCGCGCGGCATCAACAGCGAGGGCCTGAAGCGCCGCGGCTTCGACGCCACGCGCATCGCCGCGATCAAGCGCGCCTACCGTACGCTGTACATGGCCGGCCTGCCGCTGCCCGAGGCGCGCGAAAAGCTGGTCGAGCAGGCGCGCGAAAGCGACGACGTGCGGGCCATGCTGGAATTCATCGACCACAGCGAGCGCGCGCTCGCGCGATAAGCGCATCGCGCTTATCGCGAAATCAAACACGCGCTCTGGCTTTCGCTTTACGAAGGAGACGAAATGCAAAACATCGACGTCTCCACGACTGCTCCCCTGATCGCCATCCTAGCCGGCGAAGACTCCGGCGACCAGCTCGGTGCCGACCTGATCGTCGCGCTGCGCCAGCGCTACCCGCAGGCACGTTTCGTCGGCATCGGCGGCGCGCGCATGCAGCGCGAGGGCTTCGACTCCTGGTACGACATCCGCGAACTGTCGCTGTTCGGCTTCAGCGAGGTGATCCGCCACCTGCCCCGCCTGCTGCGGCTGCGCAAGGCGCTGGTCGCGCGCCTGCTGCGGGATCAGCCGGCCGTAGTGGTCGGCATCGACGCGCCCGACTTCAACCTCGGCGTGGAGCAGCGCCTGAAACAGGCCGGCGTGCTGACCGTGCACTACGTCAGCCCGTCGGTCTGGGCCTGGCGCGAGAAGCGCGCGGAGAAGATCGGGCGCAGCGCCAGCCGCGTGCTGTGCCTGTTCCCGATGGAACCGGCGATCTACGCGAAGCACGGCGTCGACGCGCGTTTCGTCGGCCACCCGCTGGCCGACCGTTTCGCGCTGGTGTCCGACCGCGTCGGCGCACGCGAGATCCTGCAGCTGCCGCAGCAGGCGCCGGTGCTGGCTGTGCTACCCGGCAGCCGGCTGTCCGAAGTCGGCCGGCTGGGCCAGGCCTTCATCGACGCGGCGAACCGGGTGGCCGCCGCCGTGCCGGGACTGCGCGTGGTGATTCCGGCCGCCAACCCGCAGGTGCATGCCCGGCTCGGGGAACTGCTGGCCCGCGGGCCGCAGGACGAAACCGCGCCGCTGCTTCTGGACGGCCACGCGCACGAGGCGATGCTGGCCGCCGACGTGGTGCTGCTGGCCTCCGGCACCGCCACCCTGGAAGCGATGCTGGCCAAGCGGCCGATGGTGGTGGGCTACCGCGTCGCGCCGCTGAGCTACCGCATCGCCCGCGCGCTGAAGATGCTGAAGACCGACGTCTACGCGCTGCCGAACATCCTGGCGCGTGCCGCCGGCCTCGGCGACGGCCTGCTGGTGCCCGAACTGATGCAGGACGATTGCACCGCCGAAAACCTGGCCGCCGCCACGCTCGCCCTGTTCAAGGACAGCGAGCGGCGAGGCGCGATCGTCGCCGCGTTCGAGCAACTGCACCAGGCCCTGCGCGGCGGCCTGGAAGGCCATGCGGGGGATCGGGCGGCAGCGGCGATTGCCGAGCTGATCGACGCGAGGCGCACCGATGGATGAGCGCCTGGAAAACACCCGCTGTCCCGAACCTTCCCTTCAGGAAGAGGAGCGGGCGAGCGCAAGGAGCATCTTCATTGCCGGCGTCGACGAGGCCGGCCGCGGGCCACTGGCCGGCCCGCTGGCGGTGGCCGCGGTGATCCTCGATCCGGCCCGCCCGATCGTGGGGCTGAACGACTCCAAGCAGCTCAGCGAAGCGAAGCGCGAGGCGCTGTATCCGCTGATCATCGAGCGGGCGCTGGCGTACTGCATCGTGCTGATCGAGCGGGACGAGATCGACCGCCTGAATATCTTCCAAGCCACCATGGCCGGCATGAGCCGTGCCGTAGCCGGCCTCGTACCGGTCGCCCACGAGGCCCTGGTCGACGGCAACCAGTTGCCGAAAGACCTGCCCTGCCCGGGTCGCGCGATCGTCGGCGGCGACGCACTGGAACCGGCGATCAGCGCCGCGTCGATCCTGGCCAAGGTCAGCCGCGACCGCGTGATGGTCACGCTGGACGGCGTGCATCCCGGCTACGGCTTTGCCGCGCACAAGGGCTACGCGACCCCGGCGCACCTGGCCGCGCTGCAGCAGCTCGGGCCGTGCGCGCAACATCGCCGCAGCTTCGCGCCGGTACGCCTGCTGCTGGACCAGGCGCGATTGTTCTGACTGATCAGCGCGGGGGTTCCCATGCTCGAACGGCCTGGTCGCGGGCCGCCTGAGATTGCTCCGTATAGCCCATTCGTCTATGCAACTTTTCCTCGCGCGGGCGCATCATTCACTACAGGAACCGCGATCAGCAGGGACGCGCCAGCAACACCGGCCTGTCGTCCAGACGAGACTCGCCGGGCACGGTCACAAGCGCACTCAAGCCCGCAGGAGTCGTGCCATGATGCCCCCACAGAACCGCCCGCCCGTACTACCCATGCAGACCATCCCGCCCATGCCGGAATCGGTCATCTTCGCGCCGGCCAGCATCGACGAGATCCTGCCCATGCATGTCGACTACAACCTGCATCCGCTGCTGGTGCACGGCCTCGATCACTACGTGATCGTCGACGACAAGGGGGAGCGCTTTTATATCCGCTGACCGCACCGGCCAGGCCCGCGGCAGGCACTGACCGCAGCCCCTTTCTCCGCTCCAGGCATGTTGCTACGCTGGCGCCATCAATCGGGGGATGGATGACATGCGCAGGATCGGCGTCGCACTGTTGGGCCTCATGCTCTGCTTCGCCGCCAGGGCCGAAGTGAAACCCGGCGAAGCGCCGCCGGATGCCTTGGGTACGACCCAGCGCGGGCAAGAGGTGACCGTCTCGTCCCTGCACGGCAAGGTCGTGGTGGTCAGCTTCTGGGCCACCTGGTGCGGCTACTGCATGAAGGAGCTGCCGGTGCTGGCGGGCCTGCAGACGCTGGCCACCGAACGCGGCCTGCCCCTGCAAGTGGTCACCATCAACCACGAGGAAGATCGACAGACCTACGTGCGGACCGTTCGCGCCCTGCGCCCGCGCCTGCCCGGCCTGCTGATGACCTGGGACCGCGACGGCGCCCTCGGAAAGCCCTACGGCACCGACAAGGGCATCCCGGTCATGGTGATGCTGCATCGCGACGGCACTGTGGCCCATGTGCACGTGGGCTATGGTGAAGACATGCTGGACAGCCTGGTCGCCGAGATCAACGCACTTCTGTCCGAACCGGCACCGCCGGCAGTGGCCGCCGCGCCGGGTTGAGCCGGGCTTCCGGCGAGGCGCCGCCGCGCTTCGCGCAAACCGCGCACAAGTCAATCTTGCCGCTGGGCAAGGCGCCGGGTAGCCTGCGGGGACTCACCGCGCAAGAACGCATGACCGTCCGCTATACCCACCTGCACCTGCACAGCGAATATTCGCTGGTCGATTCGACCATCCGCATCAAGGCGCTGGTCGCCGCCTGCGTGCGCGACGGCATTCCGGCGGTGGCGCTGACCGACGACAGCAACATGTTCGCGCTGGTGAAGTTCTACAAGGCCTGCAGTGCGGCCGGCATCAAGCCGATCGGCGGCTGCGACCTGTGGATTTCCGCACCGGACGACCCGCGCCCGTGGCGGCTCACCTTGCTGTGCCAGGATCGCGACGGCTACCTCAACCTGTCGCGGCTGGTCTCGCGCGCGTGGCAGGAAGGCCAGCACGGCGGCCGCGCGCTGGTCGAGGCCGGCTGGCTGAGCGCCGACGCCAGCAACGGACTGATCGCCCTGCTCGGCCGTGAGAGCGAAATCGGCCGCATCGCGCTGAACCAGGGAGTCGCGGCCGCGCTGGCGAAACTGCGTCCACTGACGCGGCTGTTCCCCGACCGGCTGTACCTGGAGCTGACCCGCTGCGGCCGCGACGGCGAGGAAAACTGGAATACCGCCGCGCTGGCGCTGGCCGCCGAACTCGGCCTGCCGGTGGTGGCCAGCAACGACGTGCGCTTCCTCAAGCAGGACGACTTCGGCGCGCACGAGGCGCGCGTGTGCATCAACCAGGGCCGCGTGCTGGCCGATCCGAAACGCCCGCGCGAGTACAGCGACCAGCAATACCTGAAGACGCCAGAGGAGATGGCCGCGCTGTTCGCGGATCTGCCCGAGGCGCTGGAAAACACCGTCGAGCTGGCGAAACGCTGCACCCTGGAACTGAAGTTCGGCACCTACTACCTGCCCGACTTCCCGGTGCCCGAAGGCCACGACCTCGCCAGCCACATCCGCGAGCTGTCGCGGCAAGGCCTCAAGGAACGCCTGGCCAGCGCGCCGCTGGCCGCCGACCACACGCTCGCCGACTACGAGGCGCGGCTGGAACGCGAGCTGGACGTCATCATCGAGATGGGCTTCCCCGGTTACTTCCTGATCGTGGCGGACTTCATCAACTGGGGCAAACAGAACGGCATTCCGGTCGGCCCCGGCCGCGGTTCCGGCGCCGGCTCGCTGGTCGCCTGGGCGCTGAAGATCACCGACCTCGACCCGCTGCAGTTCAACCTGCTGTTCGAGCGCTTCCTCAACCCCGAACGCGTGTCGATGCCCGACTTCGACATCGACTTCTGCATGGACCGCCGCGACGAGGTGATCGACTACGTCGCGCGCAAGTACGGCCGCGACCGCGTCAGCCAGATCATCACCTACGGCTCGATGGCGGCCAAGGCGGTGCTGCGCGACTCCGGCCGCGTGCTCAGCATGGGCTACGGCCAGGTCGACAAGCTGGCGAAGATGGTGCCGCCACGGCCGCTCGACCTCACCTTGTCCGATGCGCTGGGCCGCTCGGAGAAGTCGAAGAAGGAACCCGATCGCGTCGTCAGGGAATTCTGCGAAGCCTACGAGCAGGATGAAGACGCCCACGCGCTGATCGATCTGGCGCTCAAGCTCGAAAACCTCACCCGCAATGCGGGCAAGCATGCCGGCGGCGTGGTGATCGCGCCGACCCCGCTCACCGACTTCGCGCCGCTGTACTGCGAAGCCGGCGGCGGCGGCGTGGTGACCCAGTACGACAAGGACGACGTGGAAGCGGTCGGCCTGGTCAAGTTCGACTTCCTCGGCCTGCGCACGCTGACCATCATCGACTGGGCGGTGAAGGCGATCAACGCGCGCCGCGCGAAAACCGGCGAAGCGCCGCTGGACATCTCGGCGCTGCCGCTGGACGACCCGGCGCCGTACGAGTTGCTGAAGAAGGCGCAGACCGTCGCCGTGTTCCAGCTCGAATCCTCCGGCATGCAGCGCATGCTGAAGGACGCGAAACCCGACCGCTTCGAGGACATCATCGCGCTGGTGGCGCTGTACCGCCCCGGCCCGATGGACCTGATCCCCAGCTTCGTGGCGCGCAAGCATGGCCGCGAGGAAGTGGAGTACCCCGATCCGCGCGTCGAGCCGATCCTGAAAGAGACCTACGGCATCATGGTCTACCAGGAGCAGGTGATGCAGATGGCGCAGATCGTGGGCGGCTACTCGCTCGGCGGCGCCGACCTGCTGCGCCGCGCGATGGGCAAGAAGAAGCTCGAGGAAATGGCGAAGGAGCGCGCCAAGTTCCGCGAGGGCGCGGCGAAGGACGGGCTCAGCGGCGAGAAGGCCGATTCCATCTTCGACCTGATGGAGAAATTCGCCGGCTACGGCTTCAACAAGTCGCACGCCGCCGCCTACGCGCTGGTCTCCTACCAGACCGCTTGGCTGAAGGCGCACTACCCGGCCGAGTTCATGGCCGCCACGATCTCCTCGGACATGGACAACACCGACAAGGTGGTGACCTTCCTCGACGAGTCGCAGGCGATCGGCATCACCGTGCAACCGCCGGACGTCAACGCCTCGGAATACATGTTCGTCGCGGTCGAACCGAAAACGATTCAATACGGATTGGGCGCGATCAAGGGCGTCGGCCAGGGCGCCTGCGAATCCATCGTCGCCGAGCGCGCCAACGGCAAGTACACCGACCTGGCCGATTTCTGCCGCCGCGTCGATCCGACCCGGCTCAACCGCCGCGTGCTGGAAGCGCTGATCCTGTCCGGCGCGCTGGATGCGCTGGCGGCGAATCGCGCCAGCCTGATGTTGCAGCTGCCCGATGCGATCAAGGCCGCCGAGCAGCACCTGCGCGACCGGCAGTCCGGCCAGAACGACATGTTCGGCGCCGCCATGGGCAGTGCCAGCGCCACGCCGGTGCTGGAGATCGAGCTACCGACCGTGCCGGAATGGCCGCTGGAACAGAAACTGCAGGGCGAGCGCGACACGCTCGGCCACTACCTGTCAGGCCATCCCACCGACCCGTGGAAGGACGAACTGGCGCAGCTGTCGACCTGCCCCCTGGGCGAGATCGTCGATCGCTACCAGCCGCCGAAGCCGCGCCGGAACGACAACGACGACGGCAACCGTTTCCGCCGCGGTCCCGACACGCCGTGGACCGTCGCCGGCATGGTCACCGCCGTGCGCAAGCGCGGCGACAGCGATGCGTTCGTGCGGCTGGAGGACGGCAGCGGCATCATCGAGGTGAGCTTCTTCGGCGAGCTGTACCAGCAGATGGCGCCGCTGCTGACCCGCGACGAGATGCTGGTCGTCGATGGCGGCCTGCGCATCGACGAATTCTCCGGCGGCGGCTTCCAGTTGCGCGCGCGCAGCGCCTGCTCACTGGCCGACGCCTGCCGCCGGCATGCGCGCCTGTTGCAGCTGAAGTTGAACGGCATCGGCCCGGGTTTCGTCGAACAACTGCAGCACGCACTCGCCGGCTACCGCGGCGGTCGCACCAGCGTGACGCTGCACGGTTATCGCAACCGCCACGCACAGGCCGATCTCGAGCTCGGCGAAGCCTGGCGCGTGGAAGCCATCCCCGAACTGCTGCGCGCTGTACGCGCCCTGCCCGGCGTACAGGCTGCGCGCTTGCGCATCGTCAAGCAGCAGGATTGACCGTCTGTGCTCCCTCCCCTGTTTGCAGGGGAGGGCTGGGGAGGGGTTCGCTCTTGATCTGAAAGTCAAAAGCTTTACCCCCACCCGACCTCCCCCTGCAAACAGGGGGAGGAGTCAAAAAAGCCTCACTTCCTGCCCCGCTCCAGCATCGCCTTCAGGTCGGCGAACGGATTGCCCGTCGCCGGTGGCGCCTCCTCGACAGCCATCACCCCACCACGCACGTGGTCGATATGCCGCGAGTGCTCGTTGTCGTGGCAGTACACGCACAGCAGCTCCCAGTTGCTGCCGTCCGGCGGGTTGCAGTCGTGGTCGTGGTTGCGGTGGTGGACGGTCAGTTCCTGCAGGTTCGCGCGGGTGAACTCGCGCGCGCATCGGCCGCACACCCACGGGTACATCTTCAGCGCGCGCTCGCGGTAGCCCAGCTCGCGCTGCTCGGCGTTGCGCCGGGCCTCGGCCACGATGCGGTCGAGCTTGGCGTTGTCAATGACGGGTTTGCTGGGCATGGCGCGGATCCGGCGAAAGCCAAGGGCTCGATGGGGCGGACGATAGCGCAATCGTCCGCCCTGCGGCAGGCATGTGTCGACCGCATCACAGCCATACGGCGGCGTTCTCGCGTTTTCCTGCGGGACGGTATACTGAGCCGCTTCTGTGCCATGAATTGCAGCGAATGAACCCCAACTTCCTCGATTTCGAACAACCCATTGCCGAACTGGACGCGAAGATCGAAGAGCTTCGCCATGCCAGCAACGGGCAGGCGTTCAATATCGATGAGGAAGTCGGGCGCCTGCGCGAAAAGCTGAAGGTCAAGACCGCGGAAATCTTCCGCAACCTCAACTCCTGGCAAACCACCCAGCTGTCGCGCCACCCGGCGCGCCCGTACACGCTCGACTACATCGGCGTGATCTGCGAGGAATTCCACGAGCTGGCCGGCGACCGCCTGTACGCCGAGGACGCGGCCATCGTCGGCGGCCTTGGCCGGATCAACGGCCGGCCGGTGGTGATCATCGGCCACCAGAAGGGCCGCGACACCAAGACCAAGGTGCGCCGCAACTTCGGCATGCCGCGCCCCGAGGGCTACCGCAAGGCGCTGCGCCTGATGAAGATGGCCGAGCGTTTCGGCCTGCCCCTGCTGACCCTGATCGACACTCCCGGAGCCTACCCCGGCGTCGGCGCCGAGGAACGCGGCCAGAGCGAGGCGATCGCGCGCAACCTGCTGGAGATGGCCGAACTGAAGGTGCCGATCATCTGCACCGTGATCGGCGAAGGCGGCTCCGGCGGCGCGCTGGCGATCGGCGTGGGCGATCGCACGCTGATGCTGCAGTACTCCACCTATTCGGTGATTTCGCCGGAAGGCTGCGCCTCGATCCTGTGGAAGAGCCCGGACAAGGTGAAGGACGCCGCCGAGGCGTTGGGCATGACCGCGCCGCGCCTGCTCGAACTCGGCCTGATCGACAAGGTCGTGCGCGAACCGCTGGGCGGCGCGCACCGCAACCCGCGCTCGATGGCGATCCGCCTGAAGGCGGTGCTGCTGAAGCAGCTCGACGAACTCGAGGCGATGCCGCTCACCGATCTCCTCGAACAGCGCTACAAGCGCCTGCGCAGCTACGGCGCGTACCAGGAGTAAGCGCCGCCGCCGCGCCCGTCACCCCTCACCCGCTTGGCGCTACCATCGGCATCACCTCCATGCTGCCGGGATCCGTCATGGCCCACGACAAACTTGCGGTACTGATCGACGCCGACAACGCCCGTCCGGCGATCGTCGAAGGCCTGCTCGCCGAGATCGCGAAGTACGGCACCGCGCACGTCAAGCGCATCTACGGCGACTGGACCAAGCCCGATCTCAACGGCTGGAAGGAAGTGCTGCTGCGCCACTCGATCCAGCCGATCCAGCAGTTCCGCTATACCGTCGGCAAGAACGCCACCGATTCGGCGATGATCATCGACGCGATGGACCTGCTCTACGCCGAACGCTTCGACGGCTTCTGCATCGTTTCCAGCGACAGCGACTTCACCCGGCTCGCCTCGCGCATCCGCGAATCCGGGCTAACCGTCTACGGCTTCGGCGAACGCAAGACGCCGGAGCCGTTCCGTACCGCCTGCGACAAGTTCATCTATACCGAGGTACTGGCCGGCGCATCGGCCAGCACCGCCGAAACCGAAGCCGCGCCCAAACAGCGCTCGGCGAAGGAACTCCGCGGCGATTCGCACCTGATGAACCTGCTGCGCAACGCGATCGAGGCCGCCTCCGACGAGACCGGCTGGGCCGGCCTGGGCGCAATCGGCAGCATCATCAACAAGCAGTCGCCCGACTTCGACTCGCGCAACTACGGCTACGCCAAGCTCAGCGGCCTGATCAAGGGCATCGGCCTGTTCGACACCGAGGAGCGCGTGATCGGCAACGGCAAACACATCTACGTGCGGCCCCGCGACGGCAAGAAGTGAGCGACGCGCTGCACCAGCACCTGCACGCCGCGTTGGCGGCAGCGCCACCGGCGGCACTGTGCGTGGCCTTCAGCGGCGGCCCGGATTCCAGCGCCCTGCTGCATGCGCTGGCGCAGTTGCCCGAAGCGCGCGCGCGCGGGCTGCGCGCGCTGCATGTCGATCATGGCCTGCATCCGGACAGTGCGGCCTGGGCCGCGCACTGCGAACGCTTCTGCGCCGCACTGGGCGTGCCGTGCGAGGTGTTGCGCGTGCAGGTCGACGGCGACACCGGCAGGGGCGTGGAAGCCGCCGCCCGCGATGCGCGCTACGCCGCACTGGCCACGCAGCTGCGCGATGGCGAATATCTGCTGCTCGGCCACCATCGCGACGACCAGGCCGAAACCGTGCTGCTGAAGCTGCTGCGCGGTGCCGGGCCGGAAGGGCTGGGTGGCATGCGTGCGCTGCGCCCGTTCGGCCGTGGCCAGCTGTGGCGGCCGTTGCTGGCGCTGTCGCGGCAGCAACTGCGTGATTACGCCGAGGCACGGCAGCTGGATTGCATCGACGATCCGTCCAACCGCGACACCCGCCTGGCGCGCAACCAGCTGCGCCACGCAATCCTGCCGCGACTGGCGCAGCACTGGCCGCAGGCGGTGGATTCGATCCTGCACAGCGCCGCACTGTGCCGCGCCGCCGCGGATGCACTGCAGACGCAATGGCTGGCCGCATTCGATGCGTTGCACAATCCCGCCAGCGGCAGCCTGGACGCCCACGGCTGGCTGGCGCTGGCCCCGGCATTGCGTGAACCGTTGCTCGATCACTGGCTGCACGCACGCGGCTTGTCCGCCCCCACCAGCGCGCAGCGGCGGCAGATCGAACGCCAGTGCGGTGCGCGTGCGGGCCAGCTGCCGTGCATCCGCTGGACCGGCACCGAACTGCACATCTGGAAAAGCCGGCTGTGGGCACTGCCACCCGAACGCATCGTCGACGCCGACTGGCAGGTGTCCTGGCACGGCGAGCCGCTGGCGCTGCCCGACGGCGGCGAACTGCTGCTGACCGTCGTCGGCAGCCGCCTTGCCGAGCCGCTGCATGTGCGCCTGCGTCGCGGTGGCGAACGCATCAAACCCGATGGCGACGCGCATACGCGCGAACTGCGCGACCTGTTCCAGCAGGCGCACCTGCCGCCGTGGCAGCGCAATGCCTGTCCGCTGCTGTATGCCGGCGACGAACTGGTCGCGGTGGCCGACCGCTGGATCAGCACCCGCGGCACCGCGATTTTCCGCCGCGCCGGTGCCCTGCCGCGCTGGCGTCCGGGGCGCTGATCCAGGTCACGCCTGGGGCTTTCCGCAGCCCGCGCAGATTGATTCCGGACGCCCGCTGCGCTAGCGTTGCGGGCCATGGCCAAGACCGCTCCCGCACCCGGCAAGACCCCGCCCGCCGCCGACTTCGAACACTCCCTCGACGAGCTGGAGCAACTGGTCGCAAAGATGGAAGGCGGCGACATGAGCCTGGACGAATCGCTGGCCTCGTTCGAGCGCGGCATCGGCCTGTTCCGTCATTGCCAGCAGTCGCTGGAGCAGGCCGAACTGCGCGTGCGCCTGCTGCTCGATCCCGATGCCCCCGACAGCGCCGAACCGTTTGAACCCGAACTCTGAACTTGGTCCCGCCCTGCAAGCGTTGATCCTCCGCGCCGAACAGGCGCTGGATCGCAGCCTGCCGCCCGCCGAACAATCCCCCGCCGATCTGCACCGTGCGATGCGCTACGCCGTACTGGGCGGCGGCAAGCGGCTGCGCCCGCTGCTGGTCTATGCCGCCGCGCACGCGCTGGGCGAAGACGGGCCGCAGCTGGACGCCGCCGCCTGTGCGGTGGAACTGATCCACGCCTATTCGCTGGTGCACGACGACCTGCCCGCGATGGACGACGACGCGCTGCGCCGCGGCCGCCCGACCTGCCACATCGTGTTCGGCGAGGCGATGGCGATCCTCGCCGGCGACGCGCTGCAGGCGCTGGCGTTCGAGATCCTCGCTGACGACACCTCGCGCCAGACCGACACCACCACCGGCATGGCGATGCTGCGCACGCTGGGCCGCGCCTGCGGCGCCGAAGGCATGGCCGGCGGCCAGGCGCTGGACCTCGCAGCCGTCGGCCATCCGCTGACGCTGGGCGAACTGGAACACATGCACGCGTGCAAGACCGGCGCGCTGATCCGCGCCTCGGTGCAGCTGGGCGCGCTCGCCGCCGGTGCCGACGGCGACACCCTGCAGGCGCTGGACCGCTACGCCCACGCAGTCGGCCTGGCGTTCCAGGTGCGCGACGACGTTCTCGACGTGGAAGGCGAATCGGCAGTGATCGGCAAGACCGCCGGCAAGGACGCCGCCGCCGCCAAGCCCACCTTTCCCTCGATCATCGGCCTCGACGCCTCGCGCGCCCGGCTGGCCGAACTGACCGACACCGCGCTGGCCGCGATCGCGCCGCTGGGTGCACGCGCGACCCTGCTGGAAGAGCTGGCGCTGTACGCCGCCCACCGCCGCTATTGATCGAACCCCGCGCAATGAAAAGGGCGGCTTGCGCCGCCCTCGTTTCATCACGCGAAGCATTGTTTCAGTTGACCAGCCGCAGCGTGAACGGGTAGCGGTAGGTGGTGCCCTCGTTCGCCTTGATCGTGGCGATGATCACGAACACCAGCCAGCCGATCGCCAACACCGCCAGCAGCAGGAAGCCGATCAGGATGAAGCACAGGATCCAGCACACGATGGCGGCTATCCCCACCGTGATGTTGAAGTTCAGCGCTTCCTTGCCCTGATCGTTGACGAACGGCATGGTGTCTTTCTTGATCAGCCAGATCACCAGCGGCCCGATGATGCTGCCCAGCGGAATGATCACGCCGACCAGCGCGGACAGGTGCGCGAACATCGCCCACTGGCGCTCTTCGGCGGAAGGGGCCCCGGCCATGGGCGGCTCGTTCGGCGGGGGCGGAATGACGGACTCGGGTGGAACGCTCATGCGCATCTCCTTGTAGTCAGAACTTGCGTCGACGGCTCGCCGGCCGGTTGTGCCGATGCTAGCAAGGCTTGAGCCGCTTTGCCGCAGGAATCTGCGGCACGGGCCGCCAGTGCGAACCGGCCACTTTGCGACGGTTTGACCCGCATCGTCGACGGGAGATGCCTGCGCCTCCCCTGCAAGCAGAGGAGGGAGTCATGCTTACTCGCCGGCGACCATCATCCGGTCGAGCAGAATCGAACCGGTGAGGATGTGCGAGCGCAGGTCGACATCCGTGCCCACCGCGACGATGCCGGCGAACATCTCGCGCAGGTTCGCCGCGATGGTGATCCCTTCCACCGGGTACGCAATCCGCCCGTTCTCGACCCAGAAGCCGGCCGCGCCGCGCGAATAATCGCCGGTGACGGTGGACACGCCCTGCCCCATCACCTCGGTCACCAGCAAGCCGCTGCCCAGGCGTTGCAGCATGCCGTCGAAATCGCTGCGCTCGCCGTCGGCCGCACCCGGCTCCACGATCAGGTTGTGGATGCCACCGGCATTGCCGGTCGATTCCAGCCCGAGCTTGCGCGCCGAGTAGCTGCCCAGCACGTAGCGCGCCAGCACGCCGCCTTCGATCAGCGCGCTGTCGCGGGTCGCCACGCCTTCGGCGTCGAAATTGCCGGAGCCTTGGCCGCGCGGCAGGTGCGGCCGCTCGTCGATATTCAGCCAGGCCGGCATCACCGGCTTGCCGACATGGTCGAGCAGGAAGCTGGCCTGGCGGTACAGCGCGCCGCCGCTGACCGCACCGAGCAGGTGGCCGATCAGCCCGCGCGCCAGTTCCGGCGCGAACAGCACCGGGCACTGCCGCGTCGACAGGCTGCGCGCGCCCATCCGCGCCAGCGTGCGTTCGGCCGCCTTGTCGCCGAGCGCCTGCGCGCTCATGAAATCGCCGGCGGCGCGCACGCTGTCGTACCAGTAATCGCGCTGCATGCCGTCCTCGTCGCCGGCGATCAGCGCCAGCGACAGCGAGTGCCGGGTGCCGCGCTCGCGCCCCACGAAACCGTGCGAATTCGCGTATACCGACAGCCCCTGCCCGGCCTGCACGCTGGCGCCGTCGGAATTGCTGATGCCCTGATGCGCGCGGCCGGCAGCCTCGATGGCGATGCCCAGCTCGATCGCGCGCGCGGTGTCGATGTCCCACGGATGCCACAGGTCGAGGTCGGGGAACGAGGTGGCCATGCGCGCCGCATCGGCCAGCCCTGCGGCCGGGTCGGCTTCGGTGTAGCGCGCGATCGCGCAGGCCTGGTCCAGCGTGGCCTGGATCGAATCGGGGTTGAGGTCGGCCGTGCTGGCCGAGCCCTTGCGCTGGCCGAAGTACACGGTGAGCCCGAAACCGCGGTCGCGGGTGTGCTCCACCGTCTCCACCTCGCCCAGGCGCACGTTCACGCTCAGTCCGGTGTCGATACTGGCGGCCACCTCGGCCTGGCTGGCGCCGGCGGCGCGGGCGCGGCGGATCACGTCCTCGGCCAGCTCCGCCAGCCGGTCGAGTTCGGACTCACTACGATCCGGCAGGTTGCGGTCCTGGCTGATGGCAACTTCGCTCACGTTTGGGCTTTCCTGGGGATTAGGCGGGTAGAATAAGCGGTTCGCGACCGCTGGCCCCAAAACGTGGGGGCGCGGCGGCGGAATGAAAAGAGCTGCGGAGAACGCCCATGCAACCCACCGCCGGCATCTATCGTCACTACAAGGGTCAGCGCTACCGCGTGCTGGGCACCGCACACCACAGCGAAACGATGGAACCGCTGGTGGTCTACCAGGCGCTCTACGGCGATCACGGCCTGTGGGTGCGCCCCGCCGCGATGTTCAGCGAAACCATCGAACTGGACGGCGAACCGATCGCCCGCTTCGCGCTGGAACAAGCCGAACTGGACCCGGCCGAACCAGGCCCGACCGGGCTGGCCAGCAACGACCCGCACGCCTGATCCACCCGCTTTTCTTCTGGAATGACCCCGTGAGCCCGAGCCGCAGCCGCAACCAGACCGAACTCGACGAAGAAGACTACGGTCCCAGCCGCACCCAGCAGCGTCGCGAAGCCCTGGCCATCCTGACCCTGGCCGGCCAGCTGACCGAGCTGCAGCCGAGCCGGCTGGCCAAGCTGGCGCTGCCGGACGACGTGCGCCGCGAAATCGACATCACCCGCCGCATGACCGCACACGGCGCGAAGAAACGCCAGCTCGCCTTCCTCGCCAAGGTGATGCGCCGCTACGGCGAAGAAGACTTCGCCGCCGTGCGCGCCGAACTCGGCGAGAACCGCGAGAAGCAGCGCCAGGAAACCGCGGCGATGCATCGCCTCGAAGCGATGCGCGACCGCCTGCTCGCCGAGGACGAAGCCGCCCTGTCCGAGCTGATCGCCGAACATCCGCAGGTCGATCGCCAGCACCTGCGTTCGCTGGTGCGGCAGGCGCGCATCGAGAAGGACACGCCGAACAAGCCGCCGCGAGCGTATCGGGAGATCTTCCAGTTGTTGAAGGATCTGCAGGCGGGCGATTCGGCCGAGGACTGAGCGATCCGCGGCACCTAGTGCGACGCGCACATGCAGGAGCGCACCTTGTGCGCGATGCCTTTGCTCGCACGAGCGAAGGCCTGCAGCCCTTCTAGAATCGTCATTCCAACGAAGATTGCATCAACCACCATCGTCATTCCGGCGAAGGCCGGAATCGCTTCTGCGCTTCTGCGCCCTGGCACTTCGGGGAACCTCGAATAACCCCCGAAGCCGTCACTCCCGCGAAAGCGGGAATCCATTTTGATCCTGCGGAACAGCAACTTGGATTCCCGCTTTCGCGGGAATGACGAATAAAAGAGGGTTATTCGAGGTTTCTTCGGCTGCGCACGGCTGCACCCGTGCGCAGGTAGCGTATTCTTTCGAATGAAAGGGGGCCACCATGCAACGTCACTGGAACAAGATCAGAGATCGATCACGATACTTTTCGCACAAGCGTGAACACGTATCACCCGGCAACACCACGTCAGAGGCTGCGCAACGCTGCGCCACTGCGAGAACGCCCGAATGATGTACACGCTCATTCCGCTTCTTTCGATAATCCTTCCGATACTCGTTGCCATCGCGATAGTGTTTCTGATCCGCTTCTGGCAGATGCGCGACGGCCGACGCTCACCGCTGACCGACAAATTGCATCATGGCCCGGGAGAGCAACTGCGTCGCGAACTGGAGAAATCCAGCGAAGGCATCGATGAAGCGCTTATGACCATATCTTTTATCGGGCCATTCCTCATCTGCGCCTGGGCGTTGCCACAACTCGATTGGTCGAAGATCAAATTTGGCCTCGGCGAATGGATACTGAGCATCTTCTTCGTGGGAATGTTGGCCTGGGCAATCCGCAAGGTCACGCGATTGGTCGCCAAACGCCAAAGACTGCGTGAGGGCCTGGATGCCGAACTGATGACCGCACAGCTTCTGATACCGCTTGCTTCCAAAGGCTGCCAAGTCTTCCATGACATCCCAGCCGACGGCTTCAACCTCGACCATGTCGTGATCGGCCCACACGCGGTCTATATGGTTGAAACCAAGTCACGCAGAAAGCCCGGCAAGGGAAAACAAAGTGCAAACGTTGAGTACGATGGCAAAGCGCTCCGCTTCCCCGATCACGTAACCAGCAAGCCCGTGGATCAGGCTCGCCACGAAGCGCGCTGGCTGGCAGAGTTCCTCCGCGGGGCAGCAGGCGAAAATGTACCCGTCATACCGGTGGTGGCATTGCCGGGCTGGTATGTCAATTCCGGCCGGAACGCCCATCTGTCCGACGTCATCGTTCTCAACCCGAAGATGCACGGCACTTTCACCAGCAAGCGCAGCGATACACCACTCAGCGATTCGTTGCGTAACCGAATTGTATATGCGCTGGTGCAGCGCTATCCGGCGCTGCCCTGAGTCTGCACGAGGAATGACGGAGGAGCAGTTTGAACGGCCCGAGAATCATCCAACCGGCCGCATCAGCAATGTTTTCTGGCGCCTTTCCGCCACACCTTTCCTCCCTCGACTTCGGGTGCCGACCGTCTGTCTATACTTGAGCATCCGTTGAGGAAGCAAATCACATGGCTAGAGGTGATGACTGGTCGCGGGTGGAGGTGGAGGCCTGCGTTGCTTCATATCTCATGATGCTGGCGCTGGAACTCAACGGTCAGCGCTACAACAAAACCGAGCACGCTGAAGCGCTGATGCGGAAGCTTGATGGCCGCAATCGGGGATCGGTCGAGTTCAAACACTGCAACATCAGCGCCGTCCTGCTCGCATTGGGGTATCCGAGCATCAATGGCTACAAGCCTCGTTCCAATTACCAGTCCGAACTGCTGGACGTGGTGGAATCGCAGTTGGAAGGGAACACCGTCATCGACACGGCCGCCCAAGCTGCCGTCGAGCGCCCGGCCATCGAGATCGCCGTTAACGAATCCATGTCAGTCTGGGTACCTGCACCGAAGCCCGCGAAGGTGCGTGAAACCGCTTCTGAATACGCACCTCGGTTCTCGCCTGTCCGGCGCGACTATCTCGCCCGTGAGGCTCGCAACCGCTCGCTTGGTCGCGCAGGCGAGTTGTTCGTGCTCGAACTGGAATCACGCAGATTGCATGGCGAAGGCAAAAAGGCACTGAGCGAGCGTGTCGAGCATGTTGCCGCAAGCCAAGGCGACGGTTTGGGCTACGACATTCTGTCTTTTGAAAGCAATGGTCGCGAGCGCCTGATCGAGGTCAAGACGACCGCGTTCGGTGAGCTGACGCCGTTTTATGTCAGCCGCAACGAGATCGCCCGCTCCAACGCGGACGCGGACAAATACCGTCTGTACAGGATCTTCGACTTTCGCGATAAGCCGAGGGTCTTCCAGCTACCAGGATCGATAGATGGTCATTGCACGCTCGATCCCGTGACATATCTGGCGCGTTTCACTGCCTAATCAGACTCTGGCTGGCGGAGAAAGCTTTTCGCTGTAGATATGTAAAGCATCGCGCATCGGGTGCGGGCCAGTGCCACGGTAAGGCGAAGTCGACAGAACGCGCAACAATTGCACATGAGCCACATACAACGCGGGCGCCCACCTCTCGGCGGACGCCCGCGCGGCGCATCGCGGAAGTTACAGCCCCGCGTTCAACGCACTCACGATGCCACTGCCAAACCCGCTGGCGTAGTCCCAGCCGACCGTCGCCGTCTCGCCACCGTTACTGCCGGAGGTGACGTCGTGATAGCTGGCGGTGGACACGGTGTACAGGTGCGGTCCCGCGAAGCCCAGCGTCGGGTGCGCGGCGAGCATGCGGGCCCAGGTGGCTGCGAACAGCGGTGCCGCCAGGCTGGTGCCACCGTACTGCGCGTTGCTGCCGTTGACGATGATGATCGCGCCCGAGTTCGGGTCGGCGTCGAAGGCCACGTCCGCCACGTCGCGGGTGGTGCCGCCGCCCTGGGTCTGCCAGCTCGGCTTCGGTTCCACCGTGCTCGGGCTGCCGCCGGCCTTGCTCCACAGCGTCTCGCTGACCCAGCTATTGGACGTTCCGGTGCTCAGCGAGGTGCCGCTGACGGCGATGACGTAGGGCGAGCTGGCCGGGTAGCTCGGCGTGGTGCCGCCGGGCGCCTTGGTGCATTCGTTGGAGCCGGAGTCGCCGGTCGAAATGGAGAACGTCTGCCCCTGCGCCACGCCCAGCGCGAGGATCTGGTCGTCCGCCGCCATCGAGCCATCCTGGTAGGCGCTGGTCTCGCATTCGCCGAGCGAGACGTTGACGACCTGCGCCTGGTTGTCGCTCACCGCCTTGTTGAACGCCGCGGTGAGATCGCTGTTGGAAAGCGAGTTGGCCGCGTAGAAAATCAGCTTGCCGACCCCACCGGACATCGCGACGATGTCCTGGCTGTCCAGATCCCACTCGGGCGTGCCACTGGTGTCGGTGCCCGGCGTGCTCACCGTCACCACCTGCGTGTTCACCGCCGGCAGGCCGTTGCTGCTGGTGAACTGGTTGAGATCCTTCAGCGGCTGCGTCATGTCGCCGTCGCTGATGATGCCCACGGTGATCGTGGAAGCGGCCGGTGTGCCGCCCACGTTGTAGATGGTCGGAAACGTGGTCGGGTTGTGGCCGATCAAGGTAGCGCCGCCGCCACCGCCCGGCTTGCCCTTCTCCACGCGCCCCTGCGTCGAGGCCCTGACGATCATGGTGTGCGGATGCGTCACCGTCTGCAGGCCGCTCACCGACAGCACGGAATCGGCCAGCGCCGCCGGCACCTTGGCGTCGTCGATGTTGGCGTACGCTGCCCGGCCGTGGTCATCAATGGTCTTGACGAAGCGTGTGCCGAACGCGGTGCGCGCGTTGCCGGCGGTACCGTCGGCGGAAACCAGCAAGCGGTTGGCGGAGACGCTGACGTTGGTGAAGCCGGCCCGGCTCAGGTAATCGACTACGGCCTGCGCCTGCGCCTGGCTCGGCAGGAAATTCTTTGCCACATCGCCCGCCTGCAGCTTGGCGCGGAACAACGGGCTGGCGGGGTTGTGCGCAGCGGCGATGAAGTCGTCGAGCGCGCCCTTGTTCTGGATCTTCAACGCCACTTGCACGTGCAGCGGCATGTCGAATGCCACCAGGTCACTCATGTCCACCGACGCGGCCGGCACGTGGGCGTGCGTGGCCGTCGTCTTCCAGGTTGCGTCGACACCGGCCGCCGTTGCGACCGTGGACGCCAGCGCCCAGATTGCCCCCATCGCCAGACACAGCGAAGTCTTCTTCATCTGCATGGTTCATCCCCGAAATTGATGATGTAAACAGAAAAATCCCGGCCACCAACGGACCGGGATCGCACGACGCGGCCTTGGTCCCCCCGGACACATGCTCGGCCTCGCCAGCCCCTGACGCTAACACGCCATGGCACCAAATGAAGCAGCAGGATGAAAATAAGTGATTGATTCGTAAGACATTACGAAAACCGCAGGAAGTCGCACACCCCGCGCGGCAAGCGCCGGCACGGCTCCTCGCGCGTGTGCCGGCCGCGCACGCGGCGCTCCTGCCGGCAACTTCAAGGCGCAGCGAAGTTCTTCGGATGCCGCCGAAGGCTGCCGCACTCGCGCCGTGTCGCCGCACGTGCCTGCGATTTCATCAGAGGGTGCGTGGTTTGCCTGGCGGCCGCAGGTTGGCGGCGCGCCGCGTGACGCCGAGCGTCAGGACGCGGTGCCGCCCACCGTCATCGCGTCGATCTTCAGCGTCGGTTGGCCCACGCCCACAGGCACGCTCTGCCCGTCCTTGCCGCAGACGCCCACGCCTTCATCCAGTGCGAGGTCGTTGCCGATCATCGAGACGCGGTTGAGCACCTCGGGGCCGGAGCCGATCAGCGTGGCGCCTTTCACCGGGCGGGTGATCCGGCCGTCCTCGATCAGGTAGGCCTCGGAGGCGGAGAAGGTGAACTTGCCGTTGGTGATGTCGACCTGGCCGCCGCCGAAGTTCGGCGCGTACAGGCCCTTCTTCACCGAGCGGATGATCTCGGCCGGATCGTGCGAACCGGCCCGCATGTAGGTGTTGGTCATGCGCGGCATCGGCA